>OGEU01000053.1_pt1 | contig 115321 bp, 106 predicted proteins | sample 1570651 | NCBI WGS metagenome assembly OGEU01 (sample SAMEA2582129, study PRJEB24529) | metagenome | biome: Human gut stool | place: China | collected 2011 | reverse complement strand
GGATAATTCCTTACTGGCTGTAAGGGATATTAACCATAAATATATTGTAGTAGAAAAGGATACCTTTTATGAATGAAACAACTTTAAAAATTTTTAATCGAACACTCCATATAAAAAAGCAATGGAAAATTACATTTCTCGCCACATGGATTGGTGGAATGCTGGCTCATGCCTATCGTTTTTTCAACTTTCTGCCATCCTGGGATTCTATGTATAACTTTGCCGGAACCGGTGCTACTTACTCTTCCGGAAGATGTTTTCTTGAATTTTTCAGTAAAATCTCTTCCAAATATGATATGCCCTGGGTGAATGGTGCATTGTCCCTGCTCTATATCAGCCTTGCAAGCATACTGCTTGTTGAACTTTTCGAGTTACAGGAATGCGCATCCTGCGTATTGCTTGCCCTGCTCATTGTTTCTTTCCCTACCGTCACAGCATCCTTTGCATTTATGTTCACTGCTGACGGTTACATGATGGCATTTTTAATGGCTGTGCTAGGCATTTATCTGACCTGGCGATATAGATACGGTATCTTTCCAGGTATTATCTGCATTGGATTAAGCATTGGAACTTATCAGGCATACATCAGTGTCATGCTCTGCATTCTGCTTATTATGTTTGCCCGTGATCTGCTTATAAAACAGAAAGATTTCAAATCGTTCTTCCGCAACAATTGGAAATATATCCCACTTCTGCTTGGAGGCTTTATTTTCTATAAGATTGCATCCACACTCATTAATGCTTACTATCACATTACATTGACCGCCTATCAGGGAATCGGTCAGATCCATATTCTATCCCTTTGGGAATACAGACAGGCTTTCCGAAATGTATATAATGAATTGTCCCACCTCCTTTCTTTTAACGAAGCTCTTAATGTATACTGGTACGGATATGCTAACCGCCTTGTATTTGCTCTGCTCCTACTCTGTACTGTCTATCTGATTTTGAAAAACAAATTGTACAGGCAGCCACTTGCTTGCCTTACCGGAATACTCTGTATCATCTGCCTGCCTCTTACTGTATGTTTTTTATTTTTTGTATCATCCGATGTCTGGTATCACACACTGATGGAGATGGGTGCCTGCTTTATTTATCTGTTATTGCTCTGCTATCTTGAACATGGCTGTGTAAAAACGCGTTTTGAAAAAATCATAAAATCTATCGGAATTGTTGTACTTTGTTATCTTTCCTTCTACAACATCCGAAATGCCAATATCTGCTATAATGAGATGAACCTGAGCTACGAAAAAAGCTATAGCATTGCCAGCAACGTATTAGACCGCATAGAAGATCTGGACGAGTTTCCTGAGATATCCAAGGTTGCCATCATTGGAACCTACCACACCTATTCTTCTAATATTGGCGGAACTGTACCTTATATTATTGGTGTAGATCAGGATAACTTCCTAAATCTTGATTTTCACTATTTTGCTATGTGGAATTACTGTTTTGGTATTCAGCTTGACCAAGCCAGCAGTGAGGAGATTGCTGCCATCAAACAGACCGAAGAGTACCAGAAGCTTGATTCCTATCCATCAAAAAACTGTATTGCAGTAATTCATGACATTATTGTGATAAAGCTGCCAGAAGAATAGAAAAAAGTGCTGCAACTTTAAAAAATTCAGAGCTGCAGCACTTTTTCTATTCTTTTTTCTCCTGTTTTGGTAAACATTTATCCATGTTCAGACTCACTTATTTTTTTCCGTTTCTTCGTCATTGCTTTTCTGAATAATATAATGCGGTCTTTTCTTCACTTCCATATAGGTCTTAGACAGATATTGTCCCATGATTCCCATACAGAACAATTGAATTCCACCAACAAACGTAATGATACATACCAGGGATGGCCATCCACTGACCGGATCTCCAAAAATAAGCTTTCGAACAATGATAAATATGATTGCAACAAAAGAAATAAACGTCATCAAAATTCCAAGGTAAGAAGAAATCATCAGCGGAACATTTGAAAAATTGACAATGCCATCCAGAGAATACGCCAAAAGCTTCCAGAAACTCCACTTTGTCTCTCCTGCTGTTCTCTCTATATTCTCATATTCCAGCCATTTTGTCCGATAACCAACCCATCCAAAAATTCCTTTGGAAAAGCGATTATACTCTGATAATGCAAGAACACTGTTCACCATATCTCTCGTCATCATACGAAAATCTCTGGCTCCATCTACGATATCAGCATCGGATATCCTGCATATCAGTTTATAAAAGCATCTGGCGCAAAAAGAACGTACCATCGGTTCCCCTTTACGACTTACACGTCTTGTTGCCACACTGTCATATTCTCCTGACTCAAGTGTACTTATCATCTCTGGAAGAAGTGCCGGTGGATCCTGCATATCTGCATCCATGATCACAACATAATCTCCTCTGGCATTATTAAGACCTGCATAAATTGCCGCCTCTTTGCCAAAGTTTCTTGAGAATGAATAATACTTCACATGCACATCCATTTCTGATAATCCGGTCAATTTGTTCAATGTATTGTCTTTGGAGCCATCATTTACAAATAATATTTCATAATCATATTGTGGCAGCATATCCATTGTATCCGTAATAGCAACATATATGGTTTCTACTGTCTTTTCTTCATTATAGCATGGAATGATAATACTAAGCAGCTTTTTTCCCATTTTCAACAATCTGCCTTTCTCATTTTCTTTTCACAAAAAAACTCTTATGTTATAATCAATTATATACTGATTATATTAAGGAGAATACACTTATGAATATATTAATAGAAAAATTCAAACAACGCAATGAGATTTCTACAATCTTTTTATACATTCTCTATTTTCTGCTTGGAATGTATTACCCACTTTTCAGTTTCATGCGCCAGACTGTTCCTCAATATTGGAATCAGGTTACACTCTTTTATCATATTCTTTTGATTCTACTGCTAGTAAAAGTTATTCTTCAAAAAAATTCTGTTCTGGATTGTTTTTTTCTTATTGTATTGCTCTATTTATGTTATAAGAGTTATCAATACAATTATGACTTCTACAATATTTTCGGCACAATGATGTTCCTCTGCTGCGCCAAAAATATTGAAATAAAAAAAATTGTAAAATTAGATTTGTATGTCCGTATTGTACGCAGCGCCTTGTTTCTCACCCTACCTTTTATGGGATTAATGATCAATAAGATAAATGTATGGATTGGCGGAAGAACACGTACATTTTTCGGTTGGACTCATGCTAATATGATGGGATTAGATTTTTTACTTTTGGCAATGGATATCATGTACCTCCGAAAAGAATGTAAAAAATGGTATGACTGCATCCTTTATGCAGGTTTTATCATCTTTCTGGATCTGACAGCCAACAGCAGAACTGCAGAAGCTGTTATAGCTATGCTGATTGTCATCCACTTATTGTCAATTGTCATACCAAAAAACTGGTTTCATAAAATGATGGTACTATTTACATCCGGAGCATTTCTTCTATGTGTTTGTATTCCATTTATCGGAAGTTATTTATATATCCGCAAACCGGAATTATTTTTACAACATGACGGAACCATGCTCTCAAGAATTCAATTGACCACTACTTTCTATCTAAGAAATGGTGGCGTTGGTTTCTATGGATTTCCTATAGAGGATGAAGACTGCCTCGACATGATGTTTTCTTATATTGGACTACATTGGGGAATTGCTGCCTTTATCATTATTGTAGCAGCTATTACATATGCCATTTATAAGGCTTCCAGTGAGCAAAATACAGTCTTCTTGGTTTTACTCTTCTCCTTTCTTGTATATGGCTTGGCAGAAGTAGCACCGATTTACCCTGTATATTCCTATTTCTCACTTTTGCTTGGTTATTACATTATGAACCATAAACCATTTTCTTTGCATATAAAAGGAAAAACAATAGCTTTCTGATATTATAAATTTGCAATGTCTTAACCTTTTGTTATGTATTTTACAATAAACAGTTGCCTCTGGATCTGTCCGCTGATTTTCATGAAAATGGCTGAGTGTCTTATCAGAAAGTGGCTGCTCTCTAAAACTGGTTGTATGGAGCGCATACTGCAAACGGATATCACTTGCACTTTACATGATTATTAATAAACCAACCATAAAACTGCTACCATGATTATTACTTTAAAAATACATGGTAATATGGCTTCTCTCATAGCCCGCTTATCTTCTACACTATTTTTTACAATAGCAGAAAAAATTAAAGTTCCAATTGCAGTAACTATCCAACCTACAGTTAAAATCAAAAAACAGATCATTAATTTTGAATCCAACCCTTGGGTGGTAATCCAGAGAATAACAAGCATCACCAGCGCAAATGCAAATGAGCAATTCACATAATTTTTATAAATCTGAATCTCTGTAATTTTTAATCCGCGAGATGTTTCCCATAGATACACCCATATTAAAAGAATTGCAAACAGCCCTACGACCACTGAAGTTATAATAAAAAAATTATTCAAATTTGTTTGTAACATATTCGATAACTCCTTCTATTTTTGTTTTTGTACGCTCTATTTTTTTTTGATTTATATATTTTCTAGATTCTTCCTGTTTATCTACTACCCCTTCACTTACATCTTCGATTCTATCTATAATGTCAGAACATATCTTTCCAAATACTAATGGAGTACTTTTCAGACCGGTCATTGTTCCTTGGAAATTATCTGCTTCCGTCAATAGTCGTTCCTGACGTTCAACTAAACGTTCATATGTACAATTATAAACAGTACCACTGTCCAAACAAATTCTTCTGCCATTTAACATAATTACTAACATTATCATTATCGGTACTATTGCGTTCTCCCATCCTTCCAAAAAACTTCCTATTTTCAAACATCTTATTTTAGATTTCTCTGCATTTTCTACAAAAACGAATGCTTTCTGTGCTTTAAGTTCCTCATAATAAATCTTATGTGCAAACGAATCAGGCATATCACGCCCGCAAGCTTTACATTTTCTAAATCTTAATGGATTTTTTGCTGAGCACTCGCATTCCCAAAAAGTTGTAATGCCTTTTTCACTCATTTTTCAGCCTCCAATTCTGCATCCTCTGTTTCTACGATACGTTCATCTTCAAACACTGCATTTTCATCTTCAATTTCTATCTCTGTCTGCTCTTGCTGGAATCTAAAGTTCAACGTTTTCTCATTCAAATATTCAAATACGTCATCTCTTCTGACCAATACATCCTCAAATACAAATCCATTTTCTTTCAAAAAAGCTGCATCTGTTTCTGATATGGATAATGGCTGAACAACCTTTTTCCCATAATTTCCATTTTTTATGGACTCAGCATTAACATTACATATTGATTTATTTCCCTGCATAACAACCATCGGATATTTCATGCCTTCAAATTTAACAAGATATGCCCACCTATAATATATTTGCGTTGTTCGCAAAGACTCAATAGATTTGATTGTATCGCCTTCATTTAAGATATCCATATGCTTATATTCAAGCAATCGTTCATTAATTTCATTACGTAACTCCTCATCATACTCAACAGATTCACGTGGCACCACTCCGTCAGCACGTTCTTCGAGAACAGACTTCAAACGCTTAATATTATTTTCTTCCAGAAAGCTTGGTATCACCGTTCCCGTAGCAGCCTCTATCTGCAGACGCCTAGGAGTATCATACATGACATGACTAACCGAGTTGCCTTGTTCATTTTCTTTAAGCGTTTGCCATCCCATATCAGTAATTTCTCCAGTAGATATGTCTATATGATGATAAACATTAATTTCACTGCTTAGGACTCTTTCAATCATAGTCTCCTTCATCCCTGATAATGAGGCAATCTCTTTACTATCATGAAATCCCGCTTCATATAGTCGAAGAACCAGCAATTCCAAAGCACCATAATCTTCTATAATATGTTCTTTAACCATCGCTTCTGCCATGGCAATCGGGCATAAAAAAGTATGAAAATACAAAAGTCTTAAATTTGAGTTTTCGCCTACATATTCAAGAAAAATCTTTTTTGATTCTTCCCGAATGTCTTTCGTTGTTTTTTTCATTTACGCATTCCTTCTAAAAAAATCTTCAGATTGAAAACTATTACCAGCCCCTGCATCTACGTGCTGCATTAATAATCTCATAAATCTCGCAAATTTACGTTCACATATAGCCGGACATTCTGCACATTGATTTATAGTATCATTATCAATAATCTCCGTTTCCTCTTGATGTGCACAAGGCCATTCCGTTCCTTCATCTTTTAATGCTTCCATGTTCATACATTGTGTAAGATAATCAATGTCTCCCACTATCACAAGCTGTTTCTGACAACGTGTAAAAGCTACATTTAATCTTCTAAGTTCTTTCATAAAACCAACTCTTCCCATTTCAGGCTTTTTATATGTCGTACTACGTGTCAAGCTATAAAGAATTAACGGCCGCTCTTGTCCTTGAAAACTATCTAACGAAGCAACCATACTTCTTATTTGTGATTCTTTAATTCCAAGCTTTTTCTTGCTTAAACGCTCTCTTATAAGTCGAACTTGGGCACCATATGCTGAAATAATTCCTATATTGTCTTCAATCTTCTCTAAGTACTCCCCTTTAGCCTTCTCCTGCTGTGACTCCACAATATCAGCAACCATATTGGCAATAAGTTCAGCCTCATATAAATTTTGATATCCCATTTTGCTAGCCGGTTGACTTTCTTTTCGTTTCTTAGCCTTGCTTGTAGAAATTACCACAAGGGGCTTATCTGTCCCCGGAACAATAGCAGAAAATTTATCCATGTTATAGCTAGAATGATAATTTCCTTCATAAAACCATTCGGATATAATATCAGAAATATTTCCTGGCATTCTAAATTGACTATTAAGATTAACCAGTTTTTTAGGATCTTCTGTTACCCGTTTTATCATATCTTGAACAGTTTCCGGTTCAAATTTTTTATATGGTTCAGCCTCATAATCCTCTAGCACCGGTTTAAGTATCAAACTTCTATCTAAGCCCTGACTCTCAAGTCTATCAATTGTCTTTTTTCGCATAGCCTCGAAAATGTATTCAAAGAAGCTCATATTCAAAAGTTTGGTGTCGATTTCATCTGCCTCACATGCGGCAACTACATCATCATTTGCACACGGTGGAATTTGTTTATAATCGCCTAATAATAAATTTTTTCTAGCTCTGCTCATAGGAATCAACGCATTATGAATTTGAATCTGCCCAGCCTCATCGATAATAGCCACATCAAATTTAACATTCGCAAAATCTTTATTAGAATTAATACCTATACAGGTTGCCCCCACAATTTTGCACGTCTCTAATAATGCATTCTGCATAATATCATTCCGCTCGTTATTAACAATATCATTCCACTCACCAAGTGCCCTCGACATCTTTGAAATGATTTTTTCAAGCGAAGCTAATGCTTCAGCTTCGGACATTATGATTGTCCAATTATTACTTGGCTCAATTTCGAAGCAAGGGGTATCATAAAGCTTAGAAATCTCTCCTCTAAATTTAGGCAAAAATTCATCCGTTGAGGTCTTCTGTGAATATTCTTTCAAGAGTCTTAATGATTCGTTATATGCACTCTCAACATTCTTATCTCTATACTCAAGGTTTTGCTGTTCAGCTACCTTTGTCATAGAATTATAAGCATCAATACTCTGCACATATTTTTCTCTAAGCGTTTTTAAATAAGGTTCTCCCTCTTCAAGTTCCGCTTTTGCCCGATTAAAATATCTTTTTCTCAAAAGCCTTACCAAAAAACTTTTCGTTTCATATACTTGTAAAAAAATTTCTTTGCGAGCTCTATATTCCAATAGTGAATCCAGTTCTTTTTCAACTTTTTCTACATTTTCATATAACTCCGCTATACGCCGCATATTTTCCCTATTCATTGCTATATATTCATCTAATACTTTTTTTCTTTCAAAGTATGTTTCATATAGCTTCTTATATATCTCAAGCCGCCCTTTGTATAGTCTTATCTCCTCCTTATTATATTCCAGTTCTTCCTGGACACGATCATAATTTTGGTTGTAATAATCCTGCATAGAAGCAATTTTATTTTGTGGCAGATAAGCCTTGCAATTATCCTGAACTTTATTTTCATTACCCAGTCTAACTGTCTCCGCTATAGTTCCAAATCTTGCCAAAACATTATCTACTGCAGCATTATTCTGCGAAGATATTAAAACTCGTAAGCCCTTTTTTATAAAATATTCAACCCAAAAACTAATTACTGTTGTTTTTCCAGTTCCTGGTGGACCTAGAACCAGCAATAAATCTTCTGTTAATATTCCTTTTATAATTGCCTCAAGCTGCATCTGATTCGGTGGATATTGACTTGCCATCTTCTCAACCAGATAATCCTTTAAATCATCCTGTATTTCCTCATAACCATCTACTGAAAAATCATCAAATACATGATACATATATTTTGATTCCAATTTGCAGCGTTCCATACTTCGAATGACTTTACTTCTCACTCGCGTCTGAGTATCATTAACAGCCATTACTAATCTTCCAGTTAATGGCAAATCAATATCATCTGCCTGATGATAAATTGCAATCGACAAAATAACGGCGTCATCACTTTCATCATCAATATCTTCTATGACACCAGTATACACACCATGCTCAGTTCCATTTGTATCTATTACTGTAACTCTATCTCCTATACTAAAGGATCCATTTTCCGGATTTGCATTGATATCGGTGGAGTAAAATCCATAGACCGGTCCCTTATCATTTTTACGAATAAATTCTCTCCGAAAATACCCTATTCCATCGCCCTGTGCCTGCTTATATTGTTCAACCCAGTTTTCCTTGTCTGTATAATCACGAAAAGGACGAATAATATTTCGTCTAAATCGTTCTGAAATTTTGATTTTTTCTTTCTTAGCATCAGAACCGTCTTCATTCGCATCATCCGCTTCAAAATAAGCCTCCATAGAATCCAACAGGTTATTAAGAACACTTTGTTCCATTTTCCATGAATTATCAGACACCGAAGGATGTATTTCTTTGTTATAGACAACGAAAACACCGCCAGAAGGTATAATAGTAAAAATCTTAGTTCTATATAAATTGTCTTTTTTTTCTACCGCTTTTTTCCGTATAAGACACTAGTGCACTGTAAATTCAGATAATCACTGCCAAAAAAATTCAACACATAGTGTCCTACATATACAGAATATCTTCTTTCAGAAGATGCATTCTTTTTATATGATGTTACAACTAATGTTTTACTAGCTCGAAGTTCTTTGAAAATACTCTCAAAATTGTTTTGAGAAACTTTTTGCTCATTAATATAAAAAATAACTTTATCAGATACTTCTTTGTAGTTTTTCGGATGTAATTTAATAAAATCATTCATTGCTATCTTCCATCGTACTTCCCAATTTTGATATGTTTTAAATTACGAATTATATCTCCATATGTTAACCTGTCATTTATTTCAAAGCTAGTCATCTTATTTATTATGTCTTCCATCTCTTTAACTCCGGATATCTTCTCTAGATATGCCGGAAGCTGCGGAATCTGAATCCATGTATCTTGTCTGGCCTTATACTGGTATTCTGCACCTATTGTTGGTACTCGTCCCAACAGCATCTCATACATAATTTGTCCAATAGCGAAAATATCCGTCTTATTCGTAATGCTTACTCGTGTATTTCTTATTCCCAGCTGCTCCGGAGCCTGATAATTTGTTGTTCCGATATTTCTTATATAGTTTAGGTTGGCACATCCGAAATCAATGATGTAAATATCCCATTTTTTTGTTTCTTTATTAAAATTTACAAATATATTTTCCGGCTTAAGATCTCTATGAACAAGAACGGGATATTTATTGCTTATATCACGCATGATTTCACATATTTGTATTACTAAGCATTTTCGTATAAATATATCTTTTGCTTGCAGCTCATCCCGCTGATGTTTATCCAACCAAGCTCTAAGAGAAACTCCAGGCATGGTATCCATGATGACTACATATCTGCTTTCCCTCGTATCATCCCAATAGTCTTTTACACTTGGTACTCTCTTACTACATTTGGAAACTTGTTTTAATGTATTAACCTCTTCTCGCAGCACGTTTTTCAATTCGTTTTTTGCTGCCTTATCATCAAGTTCCCCATAATTTAATATTTTAACGAAAGCTCCTTTAAACTCTCCGTCTGATATCTTTCCACACCATATCTTTGTTGTTTCATTAACATATACAGGGCCATTTACTACGTATGTATTTTCATTATTATAAATTTTTAACTGCATACTCAAGTTTCTCCTTAAAATCAGCTGGTTCATCAATCATATTAATAGAACTTTCAAATGTATCTATCAGAAGATCTCCAACTTTCTCAGAAAAACTATCGTAAATAAAATCCTCATCAACTTCACTTTTTACCTCGGCTGGATCCTTGCAGTAAACCATTATTTTTGCAACAGAATATATATCAGCCTTTTCCCATTGAATATTTTCAGACTCATTTCCTTGACGCACTTCACGCGGCATATATGGATTTTCTGAAAATGAAGACTCAATGCTCTTATAAACAGTCGCATCATATCCTTGTATTTTCGCCGTTTCCATATTAACAATTCCGGCCATATAACCACCTTCGCAAGGCGTCACGATTACATTCCCCGCTTGAATATTTCGCAAAGATATACCTTGTCCTATACTTTGAAGTTCAATAAGTATATTCGTCAAATCAATTGCAATCTGCACTATTTCTCTTTCGGTGAACTTAGGATGGTCTATCTCCGAAAGCAGTTTACTATCAGAGTACACAGAATACGCTATGTACTCCCTATCGGATTCCGCAAGCACATTACTAGGATAATGAACATCTAATAAATAACTTTTTCTTCCTTTATCTTCCTTTATTTTATTTCCTGTAAGCACTCCTCTTGCTCCCAGTTCATTATCTCTTTCCTCCATACTATTACGATGAAATACCTGAAAATAATAGTAGTTTTCCTGTGGATCCTTTACAAAATAATTATTATCACCACAGATAACTTCATTTGGTGCCTTAGGAACGGCTCTTACAATTTCATAATATCCAAATGGAACCTTATTTAAATCGAAGTCTGGAACTAACAACTCTTGTCCAAACACTTCCTTAAAAAGTGTATAAAGGGCTTGAACACACGAACTGGCCTTCTCAATATTACCCTCATTTACTACATGCAATTTCTGAGCCCCTTTATTTGCATGTAGAGTATCATTTCCGTTTTTTCTAATAAGTGCAGCCGCATCTTCATTCGTAAACAGACCTGCTTTTAGGCAGGTATCAATCATTGTGGCTAGATTAGGTGGAAGATTTAATGTATCTTCAATAGGCATATTACAATTTTTACAAATCTTCGGCTGTGGCTTAATTTGTTCGACATTATTCTTCTTTATTAATCCCTTGCACAATATTTCCAATGCAGCCCTTGAATTTGCAATCGCATTGTACGGAGAAATCATTATATTTCTTTCAGCCGATTTACAATTCCTAAGTAATGATGTTTTATCAACTATATCAATTCCATCAAAATTATCAAAATTCATAATTTTTTCCTTCCTCTGCCACTATTTCTTATCTTGCCTATCGATACATGAAAGTGATTTTTTCCTCTAACCATTTAAATCTAGCCTCCCCATCTTCTGAAACTGCCAGATTGGCAAATGCACAATAGTTTTCTGCAAGTTCGCCGCAAAGTTCAAGTGATAAAATATCTCTTCTTTCTATATTTCCCATTTTATTCATCACTTCAATTTCTCCAAACTTACATACAACATCTTCTGTAGCACCATGATAAATAAGACAATCCGACATTTTTTTTGCATATTTCAGTTCAAGATCTTTTTCATCTCGAGAAAGAGCAATTAAGCGCATATACTTGAAAATAATTTCGCCAGGATGTCCTGTCAGCGCCCACTCCTTTTTATGTATTTTCTTTCCAAATTTCACTTCAATATTTTGAAGTTCCGACCATACTTTTTCAGTCAATTCAGAAAGCCTAAACACGTATAATGCTCGAACGTATATGTATAACGCATATTTCATATTGATTAGTGAATCATTCTTTGAACCTTCATCCATAATATATTTCAATTGATCGATTAACTTTGTTTTTCCGCCAAAATATCCTTCAGCTTCTTCAAGATACGCTTCCATGTTTCCCGTATCAAGATAATACTGTAATAGATAAGATTGCGTAATTTTGTAATTAGCAGATGCTTCTTCAAAATGTACTAACGCTGCCCTGAACTCGACTTCTGCACGCCGATCTCTCTTGAAAGCGTATACCTGACCTCGCTGACTATGTGCCTTCCCCATAGCTTCAAAACCATTATCGCCAACTCCAGGAAGCTCAAGTTCTTTCTTAAAACCAGTAAGCCGTTCCTGAAATCTCATGTTTTCATCCGAAAGTTTTTCAGCTCTAGCTACTTCAAAATAATCACAATAACTTACAACCAATTTATTTCTTGTGCTTAAATAGTCATCCAGACTTACCAAACCTGCGTATTGCTTGCACTTTTCAAAATATTTTTCAGCTCCTTTGCTATCTCCTATGTGACAACAGGCAGTAACACCAATATCAAACAGTACATATAGAATCCGCTTTGCTTCCGGACTGTGAAATTTTTCCTTCATTACAGGCACAAGTTTCTCTAAAACTCTAAGAATGTAAAAACATTTTTCCTGATCCAGCGTATTATTGTTCAACGTCTCATTTAGCTTACGCACCGCCATGTTAAAGTCTGACACATTTTCACTTTCAATAATTTTTTCTTCGATCTTTTTAAACCAAAGGTTCTTATAATACTTAGCGAACTCTCCGTCCAGTTTTCCTGCATCAAAAGCGATACTTAATGACTTGTAATAATCACCTTCAGCGTATTTTGCCCAAGCTTTAGAATATATATTGTCTATTTCATCATACCCGAAAACCAGATTTTCTGACTTTCCTGTAAGTTTCTTCACTCTCTCGTCTATACATCTAAGCCATTCATCAGTGCTGGTTCCTTCTATATCAAAGCCCAACACTGAACATATACTGTCTGACATGTAAAGGAATTCCATACCTTTTGAATTCCATTCATGATAACCAATAGACTTCACGTTGAAATTTATTATTTTGATGTTTGGCTGCTCTGCCTCGAGTATGGCTTTTGCAATAACAGTTCGATATATATCGGGATTGGTTAATCTAAATTGATATTTTCCATCTTCCGCCTGTTCAGCTTTGTACCCTTGTTTCTTATACTCTTTAAACAGTCTGCTGTTATTCTCTAGAAGTGCACTCCTCCTTGTAGCAATATCCAGGGAAATCTCCTGAATGTCATCTATAAGAGGATTATTAAAAATCAATCGTGAAATCAGCTCATCCGCCATGTGAAAATACAAATTGCTTGCATAATCATCCTTAGCTAAAATATTTGCATTCTGGCTAAGGAGTCTGGTCATCCCCTGGTCACTTTTCAGAATAATGAAAATATAGTATTCCCCATTTCGGTCTTGAAAATCTCTTAGTGTACCATTTCTATCTTCGTATTGCAGTTTATTTCCCTTATATGTTCCACGACGTATAAACTCTGCTAAAGTACTCTTAACAATTTCTTTCACAGGTCTCACTACATTACGATCTCTATCTGCATCTCCGTTTGAATGAAGTGCTTCTGGATAAGAGAAGTTACTTGTACAATTAGCGATCGATGCTGCTTCTGATATAACCGATTTGTAATATGCTTTTATTCTCTTTCTTTCAATCACTTCCTCTCTCCGAATAGAATGGTCATCATATATCACCCCACCAATATAAATAGGCTTATTTGTGTTTTTTAATCCTTCAAAATCACCATACTCATCAAGTGCATATGTAAACATGCTTTACCCCTTCCTAATTTATAAATTTTATAGTGTTGATTCTTCCTTCATTATAACCTACATTCAAATCAAGCGAGTAATCTATCACTCATTTTAAATAGTAATTATACACTTTTATGTAAAATAAGACCATTCGATATGATGCAATTTCATCTTTTCATCATTCGTCATTTGTAATTTAATTGTATTATATTCAAGGGCTTCTTCCAGAAGCCCTCAACATCGACATTGTTCGCAAACCAGTCTGGTATTCATTTATTATACTTCTTCACATAATACATCCTTATACAATTTCATCTGTTACACCATTCTCCCATTGCTAAATTCTTAAATGTTGCCGCAGCTGATCTGAGTTTTGTTCTTTCCTCTTCATTATTCGTTTCAATAACTTTTTTCATCAATAGCTCTGCATTATATTCATGTTGTCTGATTGTATCTGTTTCTGATCCATCATATTTTTTATTCCTGTACAAGTATTCCCGCTCATGCCTTGGCTTTGCACAGATTTTTCAATATTTATATCATACATAAAGTCAACCCTATGTGTAGCTTTCCTGCTAAGTGATTATATTTTCAAGATTTTGCTGATATTTTCCACACGGTATTTCACATGATTCCAATCCATGCCAAAAGCACTTAAGATCACTTTCTGTGTTTTGGTTACTGCATGATCAAGCCGGTACACCTTATCCAGCTGGCGTGTCGGTTCGATCTTTTCCAGTTCCCGGATTGCTGCCGGAACTGTAAGATAATTCGGTTTTTTTGCCAGTTCCTTTTCCTTTAAGGCTATATATATCCTGCACCGGATGATCAATGCAAGTAAACCAATGAATATCTTATTGGATGCCGCCTCTTCTGGTGCCACTCTCAGACAATGGTTTCCGAGATAAGATTTATCTGCCTGGAATACTTTTTCCGATACATCCCTGCTCTTGTAAAGGTTTATCGCATCCTTTGCATCCATTTTTTTCGGATGAGATGATAGCAAAATATCCGCAAAGTTCCAGTTCATTCTGGAACGCTGGCAGCCTGGGTTCTCCATAAACAAAATATCCGTTTTCCTTGTTATAATGCATATGAAAATACTTATGAAATGCCGGTCCGAATTCATACTCCTTATCTTCATGCTGTTCCATGAATCTCTGCATTTCATGGATTTTTTCTTCCAGTCTTGCACGTTCACCAACCGCATAATTAAATATCGGAAGTCCTGCATCCACCTTTGCTGCTCCGAATTCCACGATATCTATATCTCCAGCCTGACAGTTCTTATTTGTTGAATCATATGATATATAAATACGCTCGCGTTTACATCTGTCCGCATTCCACTGATCCAGAAAATCCTGCCTCTGGCTTTCTTTTATCGACCTCAGGAAAATATTTTCTGAAATTTTCATTAGGTCTCATTTTATTCCTATCGTCTAGTAAAGCCTTACCGATCGTAACCCTTTTTACATTTGTATATTGTTTGGATGGATCGTACTCACGGCTGTACTCATAATAAACATAACCTGCCTGACCTTTGGTTCGAAATGTGATTTTTCCTTTTACATCAGGTATATCAACAACATAATCCAGATACATAAACATCCCTCTTCTTTGTAGTTGTATTTACAACTAAATATGGTATAGCATAAAACCTGCATTTCTGCGACAACAAAAATGCAGGTTTTTCCTTATTTTTTCAATATTTCAGAGCATTCTCAATCCGTATAATTCACTTGAGTTGCACTTTATTATGGAAGTTCACAAACTTATTCTGATAAACTCTACCTCTTATAAAAGCAATTATCTGTATTGCCAGGTGCCGCATGTCCTTTTAAAACCAAACGAATTTCAATTGCTTCTAAGCGTTTCGCATATCCTTCACTTCCAGATGCTTCTCCGTTTTTTGCCCAACCAAGCCAACCAAAATCCTGACAATGTACTCGATAATATATGTCATACTTTTCTGCTGTCTGACCAGTCAATTTAATTTGAATCGCTTCTAAGCGCTTAGATTGACCAGATGTTCCACTCATCTCATCATCTGAAACATATTCCTGCCAGCCTATATCCTGAATGTGAGTTCTATAGGAAACCCCACCATTTATCACAGATGATAGCCTAATATTAATAGCCTCCAAACGTTTTGACTGTCCAGATGTTCCACTCATCTCGCCATCTGAAACATATTCCTGCCAGCCTATATCCTGTACATGCGCTCTATAAGAAATCAATTCTGCTGGTTTATTTATAGTTTCTTCTTTCGTTGCTTGGTACTGTGTGCGTGTAGATTTAATCATTCCTTCACTGTCACGTGTAGGTACTTTCACTACTACACCAGAACCCCCTACATGCTGCGGATGCCCACCAGTCGGCTTATTTTCATTATATGCAGCTTTGAATTCTAGTTGTGCAGCCTTACCTGTTGCATATAATTGAGTTTTCGAATCATTGCAGAACCAATCCATTTGATTAATGGCATATGCCAGAATCCCATTCTGAATTCCAGATATGCTTGGCGGGTATGATGAATTATCAGCGGAAATTGTAAAATCTGTTGTTTTAGCCTCCAACTGAGTCTGAATTCTATCTCTATAATTTTCTACCCACTTTGCTGCCTCTCCATTTTGTACAAAATAATTATCCGCTAAGCTTACAGATCTCGTTCCATAACCATCTGCAGTATATATCTTTTCGTGTCCGGGATGGGCTATTGCCATTAATTCATCTGTTAGTCCAAAATACAAATGTCTGTTATCAAAACTATAATAATTATTATTAGAATCATCCCATGTACAATCTACCTGATACCATTGACCGTCCATTTTAACAGCATTCCATGTATGTCCATCATACTTATCTCTTGTTTCTGCATTTTCAATTCCAGCAGCTGACAGTAATTGTGAATATGCACTTTCATACGCCTGACATGTTCCTGTACCTCTTGTCAAAGCACTTTCTGCTGAAGACCATTTCAATGAATTGTCATAATCTAATTGCTTTAACAACCAGTCATGTAACCATAACGCTTTTGCATAATCAGAGCCATCTGTTTCACTCTTGCACTGATTAACAGCCTTTTCTACTATAGACTTAACGCTTGGATACTTTTCATCAGACAACTGAATATAAGTATTTGTACGCAGATAATATACTCCGGAATTCATATCTATAACATGAAATCTGAAATTATATGTACCAGACGCTGTCATAGTGAATGTATAATCCTGTGAGCTACATTCATCTGTGTACTTCGTCCATTCTCCCCTACTGGGGTCTGCAACCGACTCATAAGCATTTTCATTTGGATTCGAGTAGCTTGGTGCTTCCATATTAAACTTATATGCTCCGCTTCCCCCTGTTGCAGACACGTGAAAAGTAAGTGGCTGCCCTAATACAGGTTCATTCCACTCTACGTTTAAAACAACATTCCCTGATTCAGCAGTATCACTATGCGCATAGGTAGTTTCTTCTGCATTCACTTTCAGCATATTATTAGTCCATGTAAATGTTAAAATACATGTTAATGCAATTAGTATTTTAACTATCCATTTATATGCAAATCCATAGCCATCTTTTTTTTCGTCATTCGTCTAACACCTCTTCTTCCTTGATTTTTTAATACAACCATAACCTGCTTATCTTTGAAAGTCCAAAATTGATTAATCATAAAATTCAATGGCGGTCAGTACACGAATATGAAATATATGTTTTTATAAGTGCTTTCCACCATATTCTTTCTGTGTCCATCGAAGCAGCAAACACCATCTTATTATCCCAGTAAAATGCCCATAGTACACTTAAGATAAACGCAACAATCTGTGCAAACAAATAATCTGTTTTCGGTAAAAGACATGCCATCTGTAAAATCAATAACGTTCCCGCATATAAAAAATAGCTAATCATCGTATTTGACACACCCACAATGCCAAATTTAACAAATTGCATAATGGCGTTGTACATCCTGATAAGTTCTTCTCAAAACCTTTTCCATTATAAATTTCATTACCGCATAAGCTATGTTTTCAATCCATGTCCATATTTTTATAAACAATTTAGGTTTACTTTTTTTATATATTTTATAGTGGCTCAGTTGTCAAGTGTATATCTCGGTGACATAGAAATATTTTCATAGGTGTAAGCAGGCTCTATTTACTGCTCAACTGTAAAAACTATCTTCCTCTTTGTGTATTGTCTTCTAATATGAGTCACTTCCGATAACAACATTACCAAGCACTTCTACCTTACAACGCTCACAAAGTGCAACTGCGTCCCTGATCTCTTTTCTATCTGATTTCATTAACTGCTCTACAAAGACTGCTCCATCTGCATACTCAAGCTGTTTTAATACTTCTGTATTATTGGAGATCAGACCATCTGTGCAGGTAACTGTCATTCCAAGCTCACTGAGTTTCTCTGCCAGATCCTCTGCATATTCTCTGGTTTCCTCTCCGTTACTTTCATAAACTGTAAGCAATAGATGTTGCATATTCTTCTGTTCTGCCAGCATAGCAACTTCATGGCTGATACGCATTAATAAGATTTCTGTATCCTCACTCTTTCTTCCATGTGCAAACCAGGAATCAATCCATCTGTCTATCCTATTCCCTTTTTCAGCCTTCTTATTCTTAAGTACCATTCCAAATACCGGAAGATTTGTAACTGCCTTCACTTCATCTGCATCTTTAACAGTCTGTGTCATAATATAAATGACTGCATACCAACAAACTGCTAGAAACATACCTGCAAAAAGTCCTATCAGAATATATTTGATATTAACATACTGTACGGTTGGAGTTATTGCTGTTTCAACTCCCTTATGATTTTCCTGAACCTTCTCTTCTTCAATCGGTTTTACAAGCAGATTATAATAGGTCATCTGATCTTCTGTAAGTCCTGCAGATGCGTTCTGCATAGCAGAGTATGCTCTGCCTACCGCATCAATTGCATCTGACTTCTGCTCATTAATCTCATTATCGCTTGACATATAGTATTGCTCTGCAACTGAATTCACAATAAACTGTCCAAAAGTCTGCTGTAACTGTTGCGTATAAACCTGCATACGGTCTTTAATAATCTCAGCGATCCGTTCGCACTGCTCCTGGTCTGTTGCATAAATCCGAATATTGAGTATTCCGGAATTCATCCCCTGCGTCATCAGCACATCTGTGTGTGATGCATTCAGGGTGTCCTCAATTCTGATCAGTTCTCTTACAGATGTATTCGCATATTTTTCTCCAAATACAGATACAACTGCTGTACATGTGTCCTCATCCAACAATGCATTCTCATACATTGCAAAAATATTCACCAGTTCTTCTTCCGCAGCGTCTTTCTTCACCTGATAACTCAGCATCTCTGTCGGGATCTCATTCGAACTCAGCTGCATCACTGCAGAATTCTCAAGATATTGTTCATTATCACGATATATCTCTGCATTATAAGAATACATTCTATAAGCAAGTTCTACCTGCTCAATCTCATCATCTGTTAAAGCAGTTTTGATCTCCTCAACTGCTTTCTTCGTGCTCTTCTCCTGCACTTCGCCTGCGGCTGCCACTTCTGACATGTTCTTTCTCACAGAATATAAGTTGGCTGCAACTGCAAGAATCAGCATCATTACGATAATGCTGCGCCATTTGCGTAATATATAGTGCAGTAATGTCACTAAATCAATCTGTACCTCTTCTTCGTTCATGATTATCCTCTCATCCTTTGATTTTTCGCTAAGTGGTATTATAGCATAGAACTATGGTTGTGCAAAGGGATATTGTGTGGCATTCATATATTCTTAAGGATTGTAATTGTCTACACCATACTCCACTGACTATTCAAATGTTTTATTTCCTGCATTGTCCACGGTACATCCAGTTGTTCATAGTACTGTTTTTCAATATTAAAAATCATATTATTACAACAGCCCTTTACCTTCTTGTTGTCCGTCTGGTCACGTAAATTTCCAAGTTTTTCAAGGACAAACTCTGCTTCACCAGAAGCAACATTCTGCAATGCCTTATAAACACTATCATACAGCCCGAAAATTTCTCCATCCCTAAATCCATCCCTGAAACATAATTCCATCAATTTTGTAAGAATATCCAAGCATGCCGGATTATCAACCCCTGCTATCTCCTCCGTCATTCCGGCTATTGTATTTTTTCCATTATAATCCGGGATACTATTTTTCTCACTGGCAATCTCATAATATAGAAGCAGTGCTTTTTCTGGATATACATTAAGCAAAGTCCGCAAATACTTTGTCTTCCCCTCACTCTTTGTTGTCTCTTCTAACAATCTTTCATTTACCTCTACGTTATTAAGTTCTGCTGCTTTCTCAACAAAAATGTCTAACATTTCTTCATCTGCTTTTCCCAGATACTTCTCAACCAGATACTCTCCTGTCATTATTTTCTGTAGATATATAAAACATTGTTTTCTGTCATATTGCTTACATTCTCTATCTTCCAGAATACGCTCAGCAATCTCCTTGCCAGCATCCGTTTTATACTTTTCACACCATTCAATATATCTTTCAGCCATGGAACCATAGAGAACCTGTTCTTCTGCAATTTTCTTCAGCTGCATAACAATCTCGTGTTCTGATAAACGACTACAAATATATCCGTCCAGACTTCCCTTTTTTTCATCTTCGCATCTTCGATTCTCTTCGTGCAAAAAAAATCTCGGCAAAAGAATCATGTGTTTTATAAATTCGTTAGGAACATCTATATCAAATTTGACTATAAAATAGCACGCATAAGCTAATCTATAAGTGTATGTTGTTGTTCCATTCTTGTCACTACACAATTCCTTATCCCATTTGATCGCTGATATCTGCTTTTGTACATAGTCTTCAATGTACCCCAGCTGCTGATCTGACAGGTTAGTTTTCTGTGTTTTTATATGCTGATGAATCTCACCTATCGAGAAATTTTCCCAATCCACTATTTCTGTAAATTTTTTTACCTTATCATCCTGAAATCTGACATTTTGAATAGCCTCTGCCAGTTCTCTTAAATCTTCCCTGTCTGTACGATCATGCACATGAACCCAATCAATTTCTTGATAAGTCTGTTCCATTCCCATAATATTCACGAAATCGTCTACTAACTTTTGAAATTTTTCTTTTTCAAATAATGCATCAAAATAACTTTTCTGTTCTCTTTCCTGTTTTTCTCTTATTTGTTTTTCTCTTATCTGTTTTGCCCGCTCCTCTAGTTTTGTATTATCCTCTGGATATGCAAAACTTTGGAATTCATGTAAAATCGTATCATCTGAATAACTGCTCACAATCCTTTGATGTTCCTGCTCTAAAAGATTTTCTTTTTTCCAGAAACGAAGTATTGTCTGTATCGTCCTTTTATCATATATCAACGCCGCCACATCGAATACTTTTTCTGTGTCCTCAAGAATAGCGGTTTCTTCCTTCTCGTAAATATAACCAATCTGTTCTTCCAGTTTTTCAAATACACCCGAAATATAATAGATCAATTCATTATTTCTATTCTCAGACATCTCCACTATCAATATCAATAACTCATGAACAGCCTTATATCCTGTAAGAACACCTAAAAGCTCCTCTGCTGTATGCTTTATCATATAATGATCCAGTCTTCTGTTATACTTTACGAAACATTTCAATAGAAATGGTACATGCACATTACTCCGCTGTGAATAATTAATAAACATAAGCAAACCATCTACGATATCTTCCGGCAATCCTTCTATATCTGCAAAATGTTCAAACAGCTCACGCTCCACCTGTTCTGTATACAACACATCTATTGCAAGTGTTTTCAGAAGATTCTTACGAACATAAATCGTTGCACTCTCATCAAATATCAGTTCTGTAAACACAGACCGTGCCCTACTCTCATATCCGCAAAAATCTTCCATCTGCATCAGTAAAGTTGTTGCATTATCCTGGCATCTGTCATGTTTTGGTTTTTCTATTGAATCCAACAAATAAGATATAGATAAAGGATTATGTGCCATATGCACCATTACATCCATATCATTTCTTCTGGAAATCCATGTATAATCATCATTGATCTTTTCAAAAATAGAAATGAATAATTTCTGTTTGTCTTCCATCGACATCCGTTCGTCTTCATACTGGAACAAAATAGATGGATCATGCTCTAAAATCCATGTATTAATCCGACCTGTCGTGTCCAAAAGACTGGCAAAAGAAAGAACATTATACCAGGATTCCTTTATTCTGTCCCTATTCTTCTCATAAGTAACAAGTTCCAGTATCTTCTCTACCGGAAAACTGACCAGATATTCTGCTGTTACATATTCTTTGAAATTATTGTGTGTAAACTGCCAGCTTCCATCCGGCATTTTCTTCCAGATACCTGAAAAGCGTATTAACTTATTCTCTTCTTCTGTAACTATCTCCTGCAATTCTGATTCTGTCAACTGCTTTGTTTTCATCAGCTGCATTGTCATTCCAATTCTCTGTAATATCATCCTGATCTGCCGCTCTTTTACCTCCAGTTCTTCTTTTTGTTCAAATTTCAGCATATCACGATCCATGCTTATTCTGATCAGGCGTGGCATCAAGTCTTTCAATTCTGGCAGAGAACCTTCTTCTTTAAAAATTTCTACAAGGTGGATAAAAAAGAATGGAACTTTTAACTGTTCCGTTAATTTTCTCATTTGAACCTGTTTCCAGAATACGGTCTCATCCACCTCTGATTTTCTTAGATACTCTGAGATGTCTTCTCTTAAGATTGGGAAAATTGCATATTCCTTAAACTGGTTCAATGATCCCTCCTGCCCTTTTCCTCTCGACAGGTGATAGAAATTATTTCTTGTAGAAATCACAATTTTCTGATCAGGATGTTTTCTCACATATGAATCCAATTTTCTATGAAAACTATTTATATCTGCGATCTCGTCATAGCCATCCAAAACAAGTACGGAATTTTCTATTTTATAATCAAAATTCCATTGAGTTATCAATCCCTCAATGTTCTCATTGCTATAAGTATTCAATGGTATGAATATCGGTGGTGTATTCTGTTCACATAATACTTGTGCCAGCTTCTCAAGCTCCGTTGTCTTGCCTGCTCCTGCCTGTCCAAGCAATACTACACGTTTTTCTTCATTGACTACGTCATATAATGTTTTTCGTAATGGCTTTACTACATTTAAATAGCGTTCGTCTTTCCCGATGATTTCCTCTGCTTTTCCTACATATCTCTGTATGTAGTCTTCTGATACTTTGTCTTGTAGTTCTTCTCTGATTACAGCTATGTATTCTTCATTCTGATTTTCACATGGCAAATATGTTTTCTCAGTTACACTGTCTACACACTGTTGCAATAACTCTATAATTTTCTCCAAAGAAGCCTCTGTTCTGTCTGCATATTCTTTTTCTGCCTTATACCGAATCTTCCCGTCTATTGTCATATGATCTGTAATGTACTGATTCATGTATGTGATCAATTCAACAGTCTTTCTTTTCGCTTCTTCACGTTCCTCATAATCCATTCCCTGAATATCAGAAACAGCAGAAAGAATTTCTTCCCGCTCTTGTAAAGAAATAACTTCTAAACTGCCCATATCAGAAAGAGCTTGTCTCGCCCTATCTATGACCCGTTCGACAATCGGCTTTTCCGTCGTCACTTTCAGAAGGCTGTCTTCTGATGTTTTCTGATGCTTTTTAATGTCGGCACAGACTCCTTTTCCAGTTTCATAAAGAGTTGCTGCAGATGCCAATCCCCCTAAACCATCTAATAGAATTTTTGTTAAAATACTCATATATTAATACCTGTTCAATTTCATTTTTAAGAGTAAGCACATAGCTCTTTCATCTGCTGCATTGCAGTCTGTGCACTCTGATTCCATTTCAATTCTACAATCAGTGCCGGATAATCCGCTCTGTATTCAGGCTTTGGCAGATATACAAAATCTGCAAATCCACGCCCTGTTGGCAATTCTCTGACTGGCTTAAAACAGCATTTCATTCCATGGCTGGGTTTCAACTGCCATAGTGAGTTCCTGACGAATCTCTTCGTTTGGAATAAACGCAGTCCTGGTATACTGATCATAGCCAAGATATCCATCATACCAGCGTTTGACTTCATCAAAATTCTGATGATATTGTTCTGCCAGCCTTTCCACTTCCTCCTCTGTAAAACCGATATATGGTGACAGACTGCCTGCACTTTGCGGTCTGCAACAGCATCTCTGATCAACACGTCCCATCGCATACTGTTCAGATGATATTTCCAGAGCTTCTTCTGCGGAACGCGGTCAGCTGAACGCACCATTGTCCAATCTCTTGTAGAGAAGCAGAAAACTATCACCTTCCCAAAGAAGACCCTTGATACGGTTTGTTTTCTTGCCACAAAACAGAAAGAGCGTGTTTTTATCGTAAGGATCGAGCTGAAAACGAAACCGGATCATCGTTGCCAAACCATCTATGCCCCGGTGCAGATCCGTATAGCCGGCTGCAAGGTAAATCTTTTTTAACCCGACTGTATCATTCAGCATGGACTAATACCTCCAGAATACTTCGGATGATATCTGCTGAAGTATGGTTATAAACTTCAAGCACCAGTCCTTTGGAGTTGCGAAGAACGGCTACCGGTTTAACATCGCTGGAATCTATTGAGGGCATTGCTGTCGGTAATGCTGCTGGTATTGGGAGTTCCACAAAAGCTGGTTCTGAATTACAAGCTTCCAGGCATGCTTTTCTAACCCGGCGTAAGCGATAGTAATAATTCGCTTTGGTAATGCCATGTTCATTGCACCTGATTTCTGCTTTCATATCTGCGGGGCGGCTCTGGCATTCAAATTTAATTAATCCTGCATAGACTCTCTGTGGCTTAAATTGTGCTTCGAGTATTCTTTCGAGTTTTTTTCTAGAAATAACTCGAAAGAAACTCGAAACAATACTATTATTTCATAGTCTGGTAATATACGAAATTTTATTCCAAATTTTTTCCCAACTGCTATAATAGCTTCAATCACCAAAATATAGCCATCACCTGCTCATATTTTTCCTTGTAAATCTCTTTGCTTTTGTCTGATAAAATATTATCTTTTACAATATATTTAAATCTATCCGGCTTGTAATCGAGTTTTACCATAAACCTCAACTCAATTATATCCCCAACCACTCTCCAATCCTGCATAACATTTCATTTCAATTGAGTGGCAATTGAGTTATTTATAAAGCAAAACTCAATTATCACTCAATTCTTTTAAACATAACATATCTAGCTGCAGGTCCTTTACCTGTTAAAGTAATCAGGCCATCACTCCTCATTTTATCAATGACACTTCTCGCCTGCTGCTTAGTAAATCCACACATCTCCTGTATCTTAGCAGATGTTATCTGATCATTTGTCTGCAGATATTCTAAAATCATATTTTTAGCCTTGATATACTGGACTGTTTTATCTCTTGTATATTCCACGTCTGATTTTAATGCCTCATATACCTTAGCTGTGAGCATATATTCTTTGCCAACAATCTCTATCAGACCGCTGTTAACCAGCTCATTGCACGACTTTTTTGTTTCATCCAACGATTTTTGGACTTTTCTTGATAGTTCTGACAACTGTTCTTTCCTGTTGTCCATTAAGTCTCTTAATATCATCATTTCAGCCAAAGGCATAATTTTACTATTTTTATCCTGTACTTCGGTAATAAACTTAACAAATTCTGTGTTATCTATTGCACTGAATATTGTCAAAGAAACTGCATCATTAAACGATCTGTATCTTGGATAAGGCTTGCCCATTGAAACCATGTCCTTAAAGATGATATCTACTCCCTGACCGGTTCTCTGAACATATTTCAAATTTTGCAGTGTCTCTGCTATCAGCTTATTCCTTGGTATAGATGGATGCGTTATGATATTGTCCTCTGTAATTCCATCAAGGAATCCGCCTGGATTTTCAATAACTACTCGGTCCGGATATTGTTTTACATAAACTGCAGCATTGCTCTGATAGTCTCTATGAGACAACGCATTGAGAAGTGCTTCCTGAAATACTCTCTCTGGAAAATCTTCCACCTCAAGTCTGAATAATCCTACCTGAATATTCTCTATCTTACTGTATGCTTGTACTCTCTCGGTCAACTTATCAATGATGCTTATTAATGGCAGCTTCAAATCAAGTCTTGCATCGTATTCTTCTAAATTATCAGCTGAATAATGTAAATATATAACTTCCGCCTGCGGTAACAATCTTTGAATTGAGGTTTCTTTTCCCACAAAGAGCAGACCAGCAATAGTCAGACGTTCTACATCTCCGTCATATTTTATGAGCTGTAAGTCTCTCAAAAAATCTATATCATCCAAATCTGGTAATGTAGATTTAGAATCCCTGACTCTTAGTTTTTCCTTCACACTATACACTTCTAACTTATTTATGTCATCCAGAGTACTTTCTCCTATAATTCTGCCTGAAAAATCCGGATTCTGTACAGAAGAATAAACATTGCTCAACTCATCTGGATATGCAGGTTTTGAATTTCTACCTAATCTCTTCAGACATCTGCCATCTGTAGTGGTATATGTCTTTCCATCAGCTTTAACTGATATTGCAATAACGAGTTTTCCTTGATACTCGAAGTCTGATATTTCTGTAAATAATGGTGGCACAGTTCTATCATAAATTCCCTCAATAATACGCTGACCATCATAATTCCTATCACAGCCAGTAACTTCAATAGGCTTATCTTCTACTCCAAAATAAACTGTTCCACCCTTAGTATTAGCAAATGCAATTAATTCATCAACCGCAAGAGAAATAATTTCTTTTATATTTCTTGCATTTATCCAAGACTTAAATTCAACTGTATCAGTTTCCTCTTTATCTAATATTTCCTTAAATTCTTCTTCAGTCATTAGCGTTACACCTTCTTTCCCAATAAACACTCATATCTAATTTACTAATCTCTTGATTTTAATTTGCATGATGTTGGTGTTTGTTTTCTGTTTCAAAGACGTAAGAATTAGCATTCATACATTATAGTAGAATATATTTTTAAATATACAATGACTCCATCAACTCTTGTATCTCCTGTTGCTCAATCCTTTTCTTCCATCTTCGTATATTCTCTTGTATATAGCATTTATCATTTGAATCATCTTTTAACTGTTTGATTACATCCGGCTCGTTGTAGGATCCATTAGTTTTTTGTGCTTCAATAGCAAGGGATTTGGGTAGAATAGGATTTTTCTTAATTTTAATCACTGTTCTTGCATTAAACATACCAGGCGTCTGTATTCCATTTATTTGATATACAGTTTTTTCTAACTCTGTATACCCATTCTTCTTTATTTTGATCACACATCCAAACATAAACACCTGTGTATAACTTATATTCTTTATCGTTGCCGCAATAAAAGGTATCCCCCATTTTTTCATACTTCATTAACATTTAATTTATTTTAAGTTTATCACTGCACAACACTATTAGCAAATATTTTCTCTTTCACCTTTTCTTCGTTTGTAGTTTGTTTTCATAAATACAAAGTCCCCTCTCAGGAACTTCGTATTCATCTCATATTCTATTCTCCCAGATACTCTTCTTTCAACCTGTCAATTACCTCAAATGGGAAACATTCCGCACCTCCATCCGGGATTTCTTCCAGCTTTGCAATGAATTCTTCCACCAGATTCCTTGCTTCCATACTATGTTCTCCATCTTTTGGCATGTGTCTGACATACCAGATCTGATCATAGATTTCTATCTGGGAAATAAGCATTTCAACATCTTGCAAAATAGTCTCTTACAAAATACTATTAATAACCTCAACCATTTCTCTTACATACTTCCTGCACAATTCATCCGAATCAGCCTCCGCCATCACACGGATCACCGGTTCCGTTCCGCTCTCTCGTAAAATGATGCGTCCATTTCCTGCAAGTTCTTCCTCGATTTCCTGCTTTTTCTTCTGCACATCTGGATTCTCTGTCACTGCTTTCTTATCAGAAACTCTTACATTCTCAAGATACTGCGGATACATCTTCATTCCTTCACATAATGCATGAAGACCCTGCTTCTTCTCCAGAATCACCTCCATGAGCATGATAGCTGTGAGCATTCCATCACCGGTTGTTGCGTGTTTGCTGAAAATAATGTGTCCGCTCTGCTCACCACCAAGTACATAGCCATGCTCAACCATAGCTTCATTCACATACTTGTCCCCAACTGTGGTCTTCAGATAATCAATGCCGGATTTCTCCAAAGCCTTGAACAATCCGAGATTGGACATAATGGTTGCGACTACTGTATTGCCTTCTAATCTGCCGCTTTCTTTCAGATACTTTCCACAGACATACAAAATATAATCTCCGTCGACTTCCATTCCGGTCTCATCTACTGCGATACAGCGGTCCGCGTCTCCGTCAAATGCGAAACCAACGTCAAGTTTATTCTCCAGAACAAATCTCTGAAGATTCTCAATGTGTGTAGAACCACAGTCTTTGTTGATGTTCAATCCGTTCGGCTCATTGGCGATCACATATGTTTTGGCTCCAAGTGCATCGAATACACTCTTTGCTATGGATGAAGTACTTCCGTTGGAGCAGTCTAAGCCAACTCTCATATTCTTGTATGATCTTGTTGCCAGTGAAATAAGATATCCGATATAACGGTTTCTTCCGATTGCATAGTCTGTTGCAGTTCCTACTTCCTCTCCTGTTGCAAATGGAAGTTTTTCTCCGATGCCATCTATGTAATTTTCCATTGCTTCTTCGATATTGGAAGCAATCTTGTGTCCATTTCCGTCTATGATCTTGATACCATTATCATAATATGGGTTGTGGCTGGCTGATACCATGATTCCACAATCAAAATCTTCTGTCCTGACAACATAGGCAACACTTGGTGTTGTCGTTACGTGCAGAAGAAACGCATCTGATCCGGATGCTGTGATCCCGGCAACTAAAGCGTATTCAAACATATAGCTGCTTCTTCTGGTGTCCTTTCCAATGACGATACGTCCTCTGTGTTCTCTACTGTAATACCAACCTAAGTATCGTCCGATCTTGTATGCATCATCTGCTTTTAATATCTTATTGGCCTCTCCACGGAAGCCGTCTGTTCCAAAGTATTTTGACATAATTTCTTCTTTCTTCTACAATATTCTTTATTTGCAATAACTACAGTTTTTATTGATAAACATAACTTTCTTCATTATGTCTTCAATCTTTTTTAATCGTTTCTTTATCCTACAAATCATAAAACTCATTCGCAGGCTTAAGTTGTATCCTATCCCCATCAATACCTGCATCTATGAGGCTCTGCCTCATCATATCCTTTTTAGAGGAATCAAACCATACAATTGTCCAATTAACATTTTTCCACTTAATAAATCAATGTTACTAAAATATGGCATATCTATTCCTGTTATCGAATGCCCTGCCACAATTATCTCTGAAATATTTTCATTTGCAATTCTCTGCAACTTATACATATAACGATTTGTATCTTTAAATGTTGTTCTATAATAATCTTTTACTACTCTGCAAATACTTATCTCTTTTTCGTTATAGTGTTCTTCTGCTCTCTTTTGTTTTTCTTCTATAGCATCTATTCTGGCTATATTGCCATGCCCCACGTATATCCTCTGAGTGAACCATGTATGTGTATAACAGATGCATCTGATATTCCATAAACATTTTCAAGAGTCGCAGTATAATTAAAATTAATATATAAATCTTTATCAGATTTATGAATCATAGATACCTTTGGATTTTTTTCTTTTCGTTCTCAGACATATTGGGATAAATGGAATAATGTTGTTCAAAAGCATGAAGGAAATCGCAATCTCTCCGTTCAAGATAAGTTCTAAAATCCCCATATTGTGTTGGCAATTTATGAGCTATGTCAAATCCATTTCCTATGATATACAGCTTCACGATTTATCCCTTTCTGTTGGTCTTTATTAATTTATAATCTAAAATTTAAATAACCTTAAAATCATAAAATTGCCGCATCATCGTAACCGCTCCATGGAATGATTACAGTTACTTAGTCGAAAACAAATATTACTGATTTTAATTTTTTACCATTCTAAATTTTGAAAAAATCCATTTAAATTGTCATTTTCCCCGATTATCAAAACTGCCTTTTTATAAATTTGTATACCAATTCTGCTTTCAACCAATCCACATAAAATACCAATCACAAATGCAGGCTTAATGTCAGTAAATGCAGTTCCCATATCTACACTTCCTATTTTCACATCAACAATTCAACATTCATCAATAACGTAAAAATTATTGCTGCTACTGAAATATAAATAAGACGAATAGCCGGAGTCATTTTACCCTTTTCTAATGATGCCAACATATTTCGCCTAATAGTTTTTCACGATCCACATGAATTGTTCCTATGTTATCTTCTAAATCTTCCATTAGCTTTTTTAATTCAGGTGGCAACACAATAACGTCCTCCAATCCTTAATACAATTCAGTCAACATCGAAACTATTTCTAATCTTACTATTTTGACATATCACAAATTTGCGAATTTGCCAGCCTTAAACAGAGAATAAACTACTTCCGTTAATTTTAAGATACTTCTACTATAATTTCTTTATGGACACTATCAGGGAATTCATTACATATAATATCGCAATCAATTTTAAATTTACCGGCACTCGTCGGAAGAATAGATATACCACCAAAGAACTCGTTGTCTTTATGCTTGACCTCCTTCGGTTCAAACAAAACTTCTCCTGGGAAAATAGATAAAGCCTCATTTACATCTGCAGGATCCAACAAGTTTGCAATATCATCCACTGTAGTCAACTCATCCAGACTAATAAACTTCGTATCATCATTCGAAGCTTTGGATTGATTAGGGCTTTCAAATCTTAAATCCCAGCCTTCATAAGCATCTTGTGAAAATCTAAGAGGGTCTTCCTCACGATACGCTAACAGCTCCTCCGTTAACAAAACCAATAATTCATTTGGAAAGGATAATTTTACACGAACACCGATAGCTCTGGCATCACCTGTATTTCGTACCTTAAAGAATACCAGGAAACTGTTCTCATAAACATGCCGTATAAGCTTTACTTCTTCTTTATCAGCATGAATAAGTTTTCCTGCCATGTCTTTATAATAAATACCATTTTCCGCATCTGTCATATCAATGGAATGAACATTCAAATGAATTCCATTTTCTATTGCTTCTGCATCCTGCTCTATCGGCTTTCCATCTTCGTCAAGATCCGGATACACATCTACTGTAAGAATTGGTTTTCGATTATTCTCCATTCTCAAATCGCTGTTTAATGCTTCCAGAGTATGTACACGCTCGGTAAGTCGAAGTATCTCTGCATAGCTTTTGTCTATGTCAAAATCGGTTGTTCGTACCCACCCAGGCCTGTTTCCTCGGAAAACTGCTTTTGAAATAGACTGGGAAATCAATGTCTCCAGATTGTCTACATTTTTCCAAAACTTCACATATCTACCAGACTGCTTTACTTTTTCTTTAAATACATTCAATTTAGCGATTTTTTGTGGATCAGAATCAAATCTATCTGGAATCATGCTCACAGAACTATCTACGATAAATGCCAGTACAGGAATTTTCTTTTCAACTGCATAATCAAATTCCTTTTCTGTGTAACTGATTCCAGTTGTTTCTTCGATTGAACCATACCTATTCCCAATAATAAGAATATAGAAATCAGATGAGTCGATTTCTTCTTTGATAATTTCCCATTGATCCTCATCGGCAGCACTGAACATCTCCATGCCAATTGGAAATTAATTCATGGTTAGAATCGCCTGAATAGCTTTGTTGCGTACCTCTTTTAAATCTTCATATGTTGATGAAATAAAAAACTTGTATTTCTTTTCCAAACGATTCACCAATCCTTCCACATTTTATTTTTGTATTAGTCTACTCTTATCATTCTTTCTACAGCTTCCGCAATATATTTCATGCCTTTGTCACCTGGATGAGCAGCTACTCCTTCATGCTCTATAACATGTTCATTACCGTTTTTATCATAGACAATAGTTCCTAATCCAGCTTGATAATCAGCATTTCCTTTAATCTCACTCAAAGATACAAAACACACATTACAAGTTCTTGCTGCATGTTCTTTCATCAATGACTTTTCTCCGCTATCCCAAAAATCATCAATTACAATAATCTGTGCATTAGGCGATTTCTGAATTATATATCTACATAATTCTTCAAAATCTTCTTGAAAAGTGCTAACATTTGAAACATTTTCACTCATCTGAATTGTTATTAAATCCAATTCATCGCTTAGATACTTATCTAAAAGTCGCAATGTTTCTGATCTATCATTTTCCTGAACTTCCCAAGTGTAAAAATTATAAGCCCTCGTTTCTACTAATTCATTATAATTAGCTTCTAACCATTTACTTATTTGATGCACATAATCATTCTCTTCACATGATGCAGCCATTCCAACACCATCATTCCACCAATAATCTGCTAATGAATGAGACGTTATCGAATTACCAATAGCCAAATAGTTGATTCCTTGATTAAGCCACGTCACCGGTGAATCTTGAAATTCATCCAATTGATTGCTAATTATCTCAATTTGCTGATTTTGGTTTTTCAGATTGTCTTCCAATTCACTCACATGATCTAATAATCTTTGAATTTCTTTATTCTGCGAATTCTCATGTTTTATGAAACGATATATGCAATAGCTTCCTACCATACAAAGTAAAACCACAATTAAACTCAATACCAGTCTAATTCTCTGTCTGTCTGTCTGTCTGTCTGTCAAGATTATTCTCCCTTAAACAAATTTGTCAATTACAGTATATTTCGGTGACATAGATCCACCTGAATAATCTGGAGTGAAATCCATCACCCCAAGATTATTCATCTATGTGTTTGGAGTGGTAAAGTATCACAAATCTCATATCCCGACAAATTAGCAATAAACTGCTTTTATTTACGAGCGACAGGCTACCTATTCTCATGAATAAATAGCTCGTTGAGTACATCTACGTTTATAAACATGCTTTTGCAAATTGTTTTCCGTAATCATTTACATATAGGACACTATGCGTTGCACTTAACTCCAATTCTTGGTTTGGGTGGAGTTTCTGACACATATGAAGAATCTCAAGCAGTTGCAAAGAAGATTCCAATCCTTCATATCCATCTGTTCCCGCAGTACGATCAAACATCAACTCTACCAGTCCAAACTTAGATAGCCTAACAAGAGATGCAGACAGTTGGAAAACATCTACTGTTTGATCCCAGATGATGTACCATTCAGGCATGGCATTTACATACACCTTATTTGTCCCTTTTATTTCAACATTAGGATTGATTGCTTTAATATTACCAGGCTGTGCCGCAAGGAAACGAAATAGCACTGCATCAAGGGAATTCATCTGCTGTATAATTTGTACATATGAAGGATGTACAACAGTATCCTTTCTTGAGTCCATAGATGAGGTCAGCAATTTGATATACATTTCACGGAGTTTGTCCTCATCATAAGTGTATTTCAATGCTTCTAACGTAGGACCAGCAATCATCAAATTCGGTTGATGTTGACATTCCTCTGGGATTTGTGAAGCTTGGTTATATAGGTCATCTTCAAAGCACTCTAACTTATAGTGATATGTAATATTTGCTTTCTTGATTGGATAAAGCACAACATTATTGAACCAACCGACCAATGTTGCGAGTGCACCATCAGTTTGATTTGTTGTTTGTGGCAGAACCTCTTTTGCAGTTTTAGCAACATCTGTTATGGATTTTACAGTGTCTTGAACGTCCATGTTTTGTCTCCTTTCGATAAAAAATATTTATTTAGGCGTTTGCGAAACGCCAAAAGCCGCATAAATACGGCTTTTTTGTTGCCAAAATAAAATATCTCCTCAAGGTTTATGGTAAAATAGAGTTGACTAGAAACTAAATACCAAACCACCTTAAAGGAGATATACCTATATGATAACACATAAGCAGCTCACTTTGGCAGAAGTTTTTGAAGATTGTCAAAATAAATTTGACAACGACAAATATCAGTTTCTTTCTCTTCTTGATGAAGCCATTAACCTTGATGAAATTGTTCCTGTTTCTTTTGTTTCTCATTTTCACGCTCGAACCGGAAGACCACGCAGGCACTAGCTTTATCCTATGCTCAAGGCACTTCTGCTCCAGCGTAGATCCTGTACTTTACGAATATAAGTTCCATGATATCTATCTGTTATACAGCCACATTTCGGGCACATGCAATCCTTGGAGATTGATTTCATTCGTATTAAAATCTATTTTTCATGTTCCTGAATCTCCGTTATATTTAATTCAGTTTCAGGATAAAAACTATTTATACATAATGTACCATGTGAGCCTGGCATCTGACTGGCTCCCTCATATCTTTTGATATGTTAATTATACTATATTTCCGATAATGTAAAAAGCAAAAACGGATAATTGCGAAAGAACCGTATATGGAAATCACAGCTCCGTTTTATTGGAAATCGTGATTCCGTTAAAAAGGAAATCATTTTTCTCCCAAATCTTTATAATGAAGATATGCACCCTATAGTGTAAATTCATTATAAGGAGGTCACGATTATGACCAAGTATCGAGAAATCATCCGGCTTACCGGATTGGGTTTCTCTCAACGTAACACAATGGCAAGCTGTGGTGTTGCTCAGAAAACTGTAGTCAAAGTTCAAAAACGTGCCAGAGAATTAAATCTTTCTTGGCCGCTTGATGAATCTATAACGGATACTAAACTTCAAAAATTCATGTTTTCTAAAGGAACACATGCGAATTCATCTAGGATAAGGATATCTGCCCTGGATATCTTTTGCAGTGGTGACAAGCTTCCATTGTCTCACTCTATACATTTTTATATAATTTTCCATATCTGCAGACATCCTTAAATCCATGGTTTAAATATAATCTACCTGCTTCATCAGAATAGTAAATCAAAAATACATCAAATCCTTCATTCATTAATTCTTTTGCTAAATGTCCAACTATAGTTTTTCCTAATCCTCTGCCTCTATAATTCGGTTCTGTCATCACATAAGCTATTGTTGCAACTCCAGACTCTTCAGCTCCTGTGCTCGCCTGTGCAATCAACACTTCACCATCAAACATACAGTAGCTTCGAGAATAACCATCTTTGATACGTTCTTCTATTTGTTTAATCATTTCATCCAAAGAATAACTTGCACCAATATCAGGATCAGAAATTAACATTTTTGCCATTCGAGTATAGTCATCTGGAGTTGCTAATCTTATAGAGTAAATTGAATTATATTTTTCGTTATGTACACACTGTGCCACATTTCCGATTTCTAATTTATATTCTTTCAAATTTCTACTAATCATCTCAATAATTTTTTCTTGAGCACAAATAATACTTGGATTCTGATTTAAAATCAATTCTATTAGTTCACTAGCATCAAATACCTTTTCTTTTGAATATATATGCATTCCTGTGTGATACATAAGTATAATTGAAGTAATCACCTCATTCTCTGTCTGTATCCAACTTGATACATTAGGATTTGATATTCCATACTTTATTGCATCCAAATATAAATATATAGCTTCTCTATATTCTTTTCCTATATATTCTAATAAAATATCAAGATCTTTTTCTGAACAACATTTTTTTATCATATAATTATATCACCTTAAAATTTTCTTTTTTATAAAATTCTTCCATTATAGACGAAATAGAAATAGACGTATCCTCTGAAATTTTAAATATTCTTTTTAATGAAGAAATTGCCCTCACAAAAGTAACTATTTCATTCCTAATTCCTTCTCCATCTAATTGATAAAAATATCTCTTATTATCTTCATTATTTTCATATCTAATCTCAAAATAATCTGTTTTCCACCACGGAGCCGGAACATAAACATAGCCTTTTGTCCCAGATATCACTAGTTCCCCCTCCGATTTAACTCCATATCCGACCTTTACAGATGCAACGGCCTTGTCATACAAAAAATCTATCTTTGTGAAAGAGTCTTTTAACTCTTCACGATTAATGAATTTTGAAATTATCTTTATGTTTTCATATTTATTTCCTAGAAGATCAAAAATAGGAAGAAAGGATGTTGGTCCCCAAGCTGATATACTATTCCACTTATTTCTACTGTCGTTCTCCTTTAAACTTGTACAAGTAGCATCTATAGATACAATTTCACCAATTTTCCCACCTTTAACCAATAGTAACATTCTCTCAAATGCTGTGGAATACGCAGTTCTCAAACTATCCATAAGAATTAAATTTTTCTCTCTTGCTAATTCTAATAAATAGCAACATTCTTGTTTTGACAACGTCAATGGCGACTCACACATAACATGTTTACCATTCTCCAAAGCTTTCTTTATCTGCAGAAAGTGTTCTCCTGGGGATGAATGAATATAAACCGCATCACATTCCTTTAAAAGTTCATCATAATTCTCAGTAATCAATGGCAATTTAAGAACTTCATTTGAGAGTATCTGCGTATCTGTTGAACAAATTCCGATAATTTCAACACCATTAACAAATTTAGATTCACTTAAAAATTTGTTTAAATATCTGTTATTACCTACCAGTCCTAAATGAATTGATCTCTTTTCAGCTCTAATTTCAGAACTAGAAACCCCTTCTGTTCTTGGAAGATACACTACTTTGCAATATTCATTAAGATAGTCAAAATACCCCATCCAATCTGATCCTACTGTAAAAATATCGACGTCATATTTTTGAATATCATCTATCTTTTGGCCTTCATATTCTTCAATAATAATTTCATCAGCAATTCCTGTAGAACGGACCGCTTCAACGCGTTCCATTAATGATTGCTGAACGTTTATTTTTCCTCTTGTCTTGTCAAAATCATCAGCTGTAACTCCAACAATTAGATAATCACCTAAAGATTTTGCCCTTTCTAATAATTTGATATGACCATAATGTAAAAGATCATAAGTACCATATGTGATTACTTTTATCATATTATTACAGCTTCCTTCCTCTTTATTTACAAAACACCACGCTTTTGCAAATCTTTAAAAGCATTAACTAATGTTGTATTATCATCATGTGACAATGCTCCAATATGTCCTACTCTGAATATAGTATTTTTCATTTCTCCACCGTTAGGACAAATCCATATGCCATATTCATCTTTTAATTTCAAGAAAATTTCATAAGCATCAGCAGTTGTTGGATGAACAGATGTAACTCCATTCGCAGGACTTTCCGAAACTAATTCAAATGGTAAATCTTTAATCTTTTCTCTAAAGTCACGTGCTTGTGCAGCTACTTTATTAACTTCAGCATCCGCACCACCATTTCTATCAATTTCTTTTAATCTTTCATTAATTTGTAGGAGAATTCCTACTGCAGGTGTAAATGGAGTTTGACCTCTTTCTTGATTTTTCAAAGCATTTTTTAAATCAAAATACATTGTTCGTACATTAGAAGACTCAACTCTTTCGAGTCCCTTAGGTGCAAGAACTATTATCGAAATTCCTGGAGGACATGCCAAAACTTTCTGTGACCCTGTGATCATTACATCTGCACCACATTCTTCCATATCAAATGGATCCGCTAAAAAAGACGACACGCAATCACATACAAAAAACAGATTATTTTTCTTACAAAACTCTCCAAGCATCTTTGTATCATACAATACAGCTGTTGAGGTTTCATCTACATTTACTAGCAGTCCTGTGAAATCTTGGTCATCATATTCATATAGTTTTTCTTTAGTTAATTTCCTCCCATGTTCTAATTCCAATGCAACATATGGAACTTCATGAATTTCACAAATATCAACAAAACGTTGTCCAAAAGTGCCTCCATTAATTATAAGTACCTTGTCTTTTGTAGTGAAACAATTCATTATAACTGCTTCCATAGAACCTGTGCTGGAACAGGTCATAAACACAGTTTTTGAACCTACCGGTGCTTTTGTATATTGAAGCATGTATTTCTCATTTTCTAACATTATCTCTGAAAACTCAGCTGTTCTAAAATATGGAACTTGTAATGCTCCAATTGAACATACTTCTTTCGATGACATGACAGGTCCAACTGTAAAATTTAGCATGGTTATGCCTCCATTTCATTTTTAATATAATCATTTACTAAACAATCCACAATTCTTCTTGATGCTTCATGATGCAATTTATATTGTTCCTTTATATCTGCATATCTTTGAGAACTCTTTAAGTCAATTCCATTCACTAAATCATCAATATATTCCCTAACTTTATTCCAATTGTCAGCAATATAAGAATTATCCATAATGATACAATATTCTTCATTCAACGCCATATCAGCATCTGTATAAATAACTGGTTTATTCATAAAGTAAAACATAGGAATTATTGATGAGAAATCAGAGATAAGAATATCTGTTGTCTTCAAATCCTCAGATACATCCTTATTTAAAGAAAGTTCTATTCCTAACAACTCCAGTTCTTTTTTGTAGTGTAAAAACTCTTCTTCTGTCATTAATCCACTTTTTATAAAGTTAGAAAACATCATTGGATGTGGTCTTATCGTAAATAGGATATTAGGATATTTTTTGCTAAGTTCATTAAACTTATCTTTATATTCAAAGAAATGACTTTTCCCAATTTTTTCATCATATGTCCATCTTGGAGCCCATAATATTTTCTTGATTTCATTATTTGCTTTTGCATATTCAAAAAATTTCTCATATGCTGGATATCCCATAATATTAAAATGTTGTAATCCCTTTTTAATATTGTTTTTATATCGATTTGTCAATATTTTAAAATTATTCTGAGTATCTAAAAAACCATATGTTACATTTCGGAAAAAAGCTTTATTAGTCACAATATGTGACAAATCATTAGAACCTACAAAACCATATGGCACATAACAAATCTTAGCAAATCTAACAACATTATCACTTCTCAATGTTGGAGGCATATGTTCGTTATATGGATCTTGATAAAAAATATAATCATATCCCTCTTTTTCTATATCGATCCATCTACTATTTTGATATGCTAAAATGCTATCATTATCTAGTTTTTTGAAATAATTCAATTCTTTACCATAATGCGTAGTAATCTTTAACTCCTGATCAAATGATGGTACAATAATAATCTTAACTTCAATGCCTTCTCTTAATTTTAATTCATTGTAGATAGGATTTAACTTATCCCATGTTTCAGGTTCAAATACAATAAATCCTACCTTCATTAACTCATTTTTATCATGTGTTTTTTTCGCATTATTCTTCAAAAATTTTTCTGCTTTTTTATCTAAAATCAAATCATTGACAAAATGCAATGACTTTTTCATGGCTTTTATTATCATACTATTTTCTTGTATGACAATTAGGAAGTTAATTATCACACTTTTCCTTTCTTTTAATATCGTGGTTCAATGCAATTCAGATACTGTGGACCTTTGATTTTTTCCTGTAGTTTGACTACTCAACTAGAGTGTATTGCCGCTACCTTTATCTGAATTGTTTATTAGCTGGATGTTGTCGGAGTGTTTTTTCACTCAGAGTACTTATTTTTATCAAGTCTACGATGATAATCGATGGTGGACATCATGGTATCAGACTTTAGGAAAGGGAGGTACAATTTCATGGAAATTTTTGTAGGCATTGATATTGCCAAATTCAACCGTTTCGCCACTATAGCCTCACCTCATTTACTATTTTTGAACACTTTTAAATAATTTCATAAGTTTTTCTCTAAATATAAACATTATAATAAATACAACCGTTATAATTGAATATCTTATTATCGGATAATTATATAATGACATAGCCAGAAATCCAATAAAGCCAAAAACTACAAATAAAAGAACTAAGCCTTTTATATTGTAAAGGTTTGAATCGACATTTTTTTTCTTACATATAACTCTCATATAAACATAATCTAATACTGCCAGAATCAAGTAACTAGCTAATGTCGTATACGCTGCAGCAACAAATCCAAATTTAGGAATAAAAATGGCATTCAATATAACATTTACTATTGCTGAAAAGATTGCTGCCAACGTCAGGAAACTCTTTGCCTCATAAAAAAACAATAAGCAATCAAATAAATCGGCATAGTATAATAGCAGTATGCTCATAGCTACAGGGGGAACTACCCAGATAGCATCCATGTACTTTTCACCTGCCATTATATGAATAATTTCCGGTGCTAATGCAATCACTCCTAGCAACATAAAGGCAATACCTGCTGACAAAATCAAAGATACACGTCTGTTATCAGTTAATTCTTTCTTATCAATTCTTTCAAAAATCCATGGTGTATATGAGCTATGAATTGCTGTAACAACAAATGTTAAAATTGTCGCCAATGAGTATGCCACACCATAAATAGCAGCATCCCCTCTTCCACAATAACTGTTAATCATTAATCTATCCGACTGATTAAATATAACTTGAGATAAATAATATGGAATCAAAGGTATATTAAATGATAATGCAAATCTCCAATATTCCTTATTAAAAGGCTTTTTCCCTTTTATCATTATCATAACATATATCGCAAATCCAACTACAGATACGACAATTGCATTAGATATTACCCTTGCAATACCTTTCTCAGTAGAAAAGCACACTACCAATAATGAAACTGCTACTGCAGCCACGGATGTTCCCAAAGTAACGGCTACTACACGCTTATACTGATATTCAAATCTTTGCTGTCCCATCCATGCAGCATTAGCAGTTGAAAAAAGTGTTTCTATTCCCATAACAACTAACAATACCAATGGTAAATCTAACCACTTTTCAAAGTGATTTCTAAATATCACACATATAACAATGTATATCGCAGTGAGTACCGTAGTAATCGCACAAATAGATGATAAATATCCGTTTCTGTCTTCTTTATACTTTATCATCGCAGTAGATAATGTACCATACGGTAATTGTAACGATGTAAAAATTATTAAAATTGCAGCTGTTGACGAATAAATTGTAGACAGTCCATATTCATCTGTGCTCAATATTCTTGTAAAAATAGGAAGTGTTATCAGTGAAAGACATTTTGTTAAAATACCACATATTGTATATGCAACAGATGCCTTTACTTCCTCTGATGCGTCTTTCATTAACATTTTTTTTAAAATATTCATTGCAATTATTCTTTCTTTATATTTCTAATTTCCACATTTCGTATACATTTGTTCTTCCGCCAAATCCCTCTTTTTGGGAAATAAGACCTTCATTAAGATACTTCCCACCATCTTCAGTTGAAATTCCAAAATCCAACCATAGTTTTTTTTCTTTAAAAGTGTCAATTACAGTGCTTATTGTTAGATCTAATGCACCAATTTGACGTGCCACTTCATCTGCAGCCATATACTGTGTATGAACTACCTGTGCATATTCGAAAATTACAGTACCGGCAATTATTTTATTTTTATAAATTGCAGCATATAAATGTATGTTTTCTGGAAATCTATCATGCAATAACTTTAATTCGGCTCCAGTATGCACAGCTTTCGTTCCATGATGTTCACTTAACACACTATTTTCAAGTGCGATAAACTCATCAAAATCAGTTGCTGAGCTTCTTTCTTCAATTATAACACTCTCTCGTCTTGCCCTTGATATCTGTGCTTTTCTTCCTTTTGGCATTTTTAGGGGCTTTTTGAGATTAATTACTGTAGATGCTTCTATTTTTTCTATTCTAGCATTTTGAACAAACAATGCATACCTATCTTCTTCAGCCGGCTGTTCATGAAAAATATGCGGTATAACTTTATAATATACCCTATCAAAACCTTCCGTTTCTGCATACTGCAATAATGAAGTAACACATTCGTTCATCGTATGCTGTTTCATTTTATTGTCTGTGATAAAACCGCCATAAGTTAACCCACCATGAGAAACAAGTTCATTTTCTCTTTCGCTCATTGGTAATATAGCGACCAGCTTTTCATCCTCATAAAACATCAATGAATGATCCTGAAATCTATCTCTGTGATAATCCATATAGTTTCTGTCGAACATAAATAATGGATTTTTACTTTCTGCATTAAATTTATTCCACAGTTCTGCATCCGCATCAGTATATCTCTTTACCTCAATCATTTATCTTGAGCTCCTTATTTGAATTCATTAATTTTATCTATAACATACTGAATTTCTTCTTCTGTCATTCCATAATACATAGGCAGACTTAATTCTGTCCTACTAATTTCTTCTGCTATTGGATAATCTCCTTCATGGAATCCAAGATTCTTATAGCACTCCTGCAGATGCATTGGAATTGGATAATGCTTATTTGTTCCTATTCCGGCATTATTCAGCCATTTTTCCAATTCTTCTCTTCTCTCACATCTGATTCCAAAAATATGCCAGACTGGATTTGCATAATCCGGCACATACGGAAGAATTACTTCCGCATTCTTGATACCTTTTAAATACTTTTCTGCAATTTTCCTACGCTCTGCATTCATTTTATCAAGATGTGGCAATTTAGCTGCTAAAAAAGCTGCCTGCATCTCATCAAGTCTGCTGTTATTCCCCTGATATATATGATGGTATTTGTAATCCGATCCATAGTTTCCTAACGCTCTTACCTTTTTTGCTAATTCGTCATCATCTGTGACTGTTGCACCAGCATCACCCAATGCTCCAAGATTTTTACCTGGATAAAAGCTAAATCCTGCTGCGTTTCCAAATGAACCGATTTTCTTTCCTTTATAAGTTGCACCATGTGCCTGTGCACAATCTTCCACTACATATAAATTGTGTTTTTCTGCAATCTCCATAATCGGATCCATATCACAAGGCTGACCATATAAATGAACTGGCATAATTGCTTTTGTTCTTCCTGTAATAGCTGCCTCTATTCTTTCAGGATCAATATTAAATGTTCTGATATCCGGTTCAACAAATACCGGTGTCGCACCAACATAAGTTACTGCCAAGGCAGTCGCAATATATGTATTAGAAGGAACAATTACTTCATCATCTTCTTTAATACCAATTGCTTTTAATGCAAGCATTAATGCATCAAGACCATTTCCTGTTCCTACACAATACTTTCTGTCACAATAATTGGCAAAAGCTTCTTCAAAGCTTTCATCCTCAACGCCTTCAATATACCAACTTCTTGTATAGACCCGGTCGAATGCTTCTCTTAAATCTTTATCTAATTCTTTTTCCATAGGTTTGAAACTTACAAATGGTACTTTCATAATCAACACTCCTCTGCTGCAGTATTTTCACTTTTTTTCACAAATTCAAGAAACTCATCGTAGTTCCTGATATAATCTGACTCATCATATAATTCAGATGCTAATACCATAAGTACTGCATCCGGAGAAAAATCAAACATCTCTCTCCACATATTGTTTGAAACATAAAGTCCCTCATATGGTTTTTCAAGAGGTACTACTTTCTTCTCTTTTCCATTGTCTAAACGAATCTTACAACTACCATGAATACATATTAAAATCTGTTGTAAACATTTATGTGCATGATATCCACGTGTGACACCTTCTGCTGTATCATACATATAGTAAACACGTTTTATTTCAAAAGGAATATCCTTAAATTCCTCCAATGCTACCAATTGTCCTCTCTCATCACCATGTGGTTGAAAAACATATTTTATTACTTGCATCCTTCACTTACCTCTTTTCAAAAACTACTCCATTTATTGTTTTACATTATATTTCTTCAATAATCATTTACATTTCGAAATAAGCTTCTTTATTATTCCCCTTAGAACATGCATTGGAAAATATTTTAAAATTGTTTTTATCGTTTTTTTACTAATTAAAAAAGAATCTATATCATATTGACTGATTCTATTTAAATATTCACTTCGAAATACGTCTGTATTAATATCTGTGTAGTTGATTTCCATGATATCATTGTTGTTCATAATTTCTTTCAAATTGCACATAAACTCTTCTTCTGATACCACAGAACATCTTAATTGATTTCTCCGTTCATAAAAATATGTGTCATCACGTATTAATTTATCAACTTCTTGATATAAATCAGCCTCATTTTCAAAGTCAACCACTAGTTTTTCTTGATTTAGCAAATATCCATCTGCATCCTCATCATGTCTTAATGTAACCGGAACAATACCTGCTAAAGCAGCATACTGATACATTAATCCACCACAAATTGGATATGTATTTAAATAAAATCTACAATGCTGTAATGTTTGAAAAAGATCGTTTCTTTCCAGAGTATGAAATATACGTCCTGGATACTTTTTCATTAATTCTTTCAGTTTAGAATCGTCTCCACTCCCAGCATACCAAAATACTACTTCTTTATATTTTTTCAATATATTATCTATAATATCATAATACTTATTTTCTCCACCGAAAGTTTTATATAATGCTCCTCCTGAGAAAACAACCTTTTGACCATTGACTATTTGAAATGGAAATCCTTGAAACGAAATGTCTTTATTAATAATTGGATAAAATGGTAACTTTACTATAATATTTTTGCTTATACCGCGATATTTTACTGAAACATTGGCTCCATAATCTCTAAATTCAATACACTTATCAATACATCTGGCTCCAAGCCAGAAAGCATGATCTGTTAAGTTTATTTGATATCTAGTAACTTTTCCTTCAAATATGTTTAAACTTGTTACACCTACCACATCATTTGGAAATGAATAAAAGAAAAAGTCATGTGGTTTAAATTCTGAAGCAAAACTGCATAACTGCAAAATTTGTTCAGTATATTTTTTCTGACTTCTATTAATGTATAATATTCTTCCATCATTCTTATTTATTATATTCTGTATATCAGGAATATTTTCTTTGCAATCCTCATACGTTATGTAAATTACCTTTTTTATCTGACACAGAGCTTTTATATAAATTTGAGCTAATCCTCTACTATTTAACCCAAAACCATCATAGAAAAAAATAACATCTGTTTTTTTTCCTATGGGAGATAATATCTCCATTTTGTTTGCAATTTCTTTTAAATAACCTTCCAAATCCTCATCTACATAATATAAATTCGTTTGATATAATATATTTGCACAATTTAAAATAAACTCTAATGCTGCTTCGTAATTTTTCTTTTTAATTTCTGATTTAATACCGCATTTCAATTTATCAACAATATGCAAAACATATTCTTTCTTAACCATCAGATTTCCTACCTCAATCACAAACTCCATCTTCTATATAAATTACATTCAATGTTCTTTTTTTATACTTCATAGCAAAGTTCTTCACAAATTACTTATCTCTATTTCTTCGGCACCCACTCTAATTGTTCAATACTTTCCAATTCGTTGTATAACTCATTGATGTGCTCTTTTATCATGTCTTCTGTCATCTTGTTATAATCAATCTTTAGCAATTCGTCAATAATATCTGATGGGAATCGATATTTAATCACTTTGGCCGGCACACCACCAACTATTGCATAAGGTGGCACATCTTTGGTTACTACTGACCCGGCAGCTATTACCGCTCCTTGTCCAATATGAACTCCTGACATAATTGTAGCACCAAATCCTATCCAAACATCATCATCTATAATTATATTTCCTTTTGAAATTGCTTCTTCATTTTTATAGTTTAGTAATGCTGTTTTAAAAGGATATGTAGATATATTATTTAATGTATGTCCCGCATCCAATATAAAATTTACATTCTGCCCTATCGAGCAAAAATTACCTATAAATAATCTTGTTAAATTTCTAAATGATACAATATTCAATTCTCCATACGTGTTATTCCCCACTGTCACTATTTCTGGAGAAAATATGCAATTAACCGTAGTTTTATTATTAGTATTTCTTTTTTTCCAGTAATGTTTAAATCTCACCATGCGGTATTTATAAATAATATTCATCAAAAAACTTTCTTTTAATAATTGTTTTAATTGTTTCATTAATGTTCTCCATCAAATATGCTTTTTAATTAATGACAGTCTTTTCATTTGAACAAACAATGCCATACATAATCCATAATATAGGATCTGTATAATAGCCTCCGGCTATTTGACCAACAAAAGCAAAAGCGAGCACTCCCACTTTTAATGGTCTAATATTTTTAGAACTTTTTATACAATTATATATACAAATCAGGAACAAATAAATTGTGTATATAATTCCTAACATTCCATTTTCTGTAAAAAAATACAAAAAAGAATTTGCGAACTTATAATCAATGCCTATGCTAAGCAAAAATGAAAGACCTGACGGTGTGTTCATATTTCCTAGTCCCATCCCCCAATAATCTGTAATTTCCATAGTTTTTCTGAAAACATTTACTGCAGCAGACCATCTAAAATTATAAGATCCATCTATTCCTAAAAACATTGAGAAAAATCTGTTACTAATTGGGTTATTCGTCGATAAAATAATTATCAGCAGACAAATTCCAAAAAGAAAATACATTAACATTCTTCGAGGTATACATTCTTTATTTTTGAAGACTTGAAATAAAAACAATACTAGTATTCCTACAGCTGTATATACAATTCCTGACATAGAAAATGTCAACAATATAATTACTGCCAAGAGTACAATTTCCTTTGAAAGCATATAATTTTTTTTATTGTCAAAAATATAGTATAGCAAAATAATAACAAGTAAACCACATAATATGCCTAATACACTTGGTTCTGAATACAAAAATTTAAGCCTTGTCTTTGAAAATCTGTTAATTACATCATTTAGTCTCCAAAATATAGGCTTATTTATTGTTAATAAGGAAATAACTAACATAATTTCAAATAGACCACAAATATTTTTAATTATTGTCAAATGGTCAACAACCCAAAATCTTTTTTTTGTATATGATAATAATGAAATACATACTAATATTTTTAATGAATATACTAACACCTTCACTGGCGAAAACGTATTACCAGAAAGAAAAATTTCTCCCAAAATCATCAAACAAAATGGGACAAAAAATATAACCATGTCTTTCAAAAAACTAACTTGAATTTTTAAATTTTTGAATATTAAAAATAATCCAAAAAAATATAATAAGTTAAGATTTCCGTTTCCAAGTATATCTGCAAAAACAACAGATAACACAAAAAGATATATGATTAGCTTTTCTTTTTGAATTATAAATTTTCCACTATTCTTTATGGTCATTTTCTAATTTCCTATCTATTTATTTCATCAATAACTTTTTTCAATATTTCTAAATAAGAATTTCCATCGACTGTGTCAGGTTCTAGATAAGCTCCTTCTCCCCACTCATTCCATGCCATTAAAAAAACAAACTCTTTGTTTTGCTTCTTTGAAATAGTCATCAGCTTTTTCATATATTCTCCGAATTTTTCAGGAGATTCATTTAATATTATACGTGCTTTATTTCCCCTTCTCGGAGAATCATCATATCTGACAAACCCACATAAATAGGTATCTCTTGAAGCTTTCTTTGCATCTGTAAGAATATTTTTCCAGCATTTATCATAGTCATAAAAACCTATTCTTTTTTTCTTTTTTGCAAAAAATTCCTTAATCTTATACTCCATAAAAATTGACCAACTTGTTGGTGCAAATGGGGCATATTTCATTTTTCCCTCTAATCTTTCTGGCCAAACACTATCTTTACTCAAAAAATATATTCCATCAAATCCATCTTTTTTTGCCAATTCATTCCAATATATTGTCATTTTTCTTAATGTTTCAATATCATTTCTTGGCTGAAATATAGAAAAAATCGGTCTGTTATCTTTTTTTATATATCTTTCATCCTTAAAAAATGGTAATAAATAATTATAATGTTTTTTCCAATCATCCTCTGTACCATACACTAATTCCGCTAGTATTCCAGAATCAATATTTTCTAAATCTTCTGTTGATTTATCATAGTTCGGAGCCCAGTCTAATCCCCGACTTAATTTACTCCATGTACGTTTCCAAGTTAAATTATCCCAAATAAACATAAAATTTATGTCTATATCTTTATTTTGTAATAATAATTCTGCCGGTTTTTGCAATAATTGTTGATTTGATGAAAACCAATAATGATAAATACCAAATCCATAAATACCATATTCTCTTGCTAATGACGCTTGCCATCTAATTGAATCCGCACAATCCAAACTATAATAATTCTCATTTAACGGAACACGTGGTTGATTATGTCCCTCATATGCTGGTTCCGTTGCCTTAACTGCAATCCAATCTGTGAAGCCTTTCCCCCACCATTTATCATTTTCTGGAATTGTATGATATTGTGGTAAATAATTAGCTATTACTTTTACTTTGTTCACGCTCATTGTTTAACCTTTCTTCCAAAACATTTACTATTCTTTCGCATGCATGCCCATCACCATATGGATTGTTTGCCTTTGCCATGGCATCATAAACTTCTTTATTTTCAAGAAGTTCTTTAAAATTATTATATATATTTTCCTCTTCTGTACCAACTAATTTTAGGGTTCCTGCTGAAATTCCTTCCGGTCTTTCTGTGGTATCTCTCATGACCAGAACAGGCTTTCCTAACGACGGAGCTTCCTCTTGAATCCCACCAGAATCAGTCAAAATCATATAGCTTTGAGCCATAATATTATGACAATCAAAGACCTCAACCGGATCAATAATATGAATTCTATCAAGATCTCCTAACTCCTCTTTAGCTGCTTGCCTTACAACAGGATTCATATGAATTGGGTAAAGTGCCTTTACATCTGCATGTTCATCCATTACACGACGAATGGCTCTAAACATGTTATGCATTGGCTGCCCTAGATTTTCTCTTCTATGGGCAGTAATAAAAATCAAGCGACTTCCTTTTGCCCATTCCAATTCCGGATGAGAATAGTCTTCTCTTACAGTCGTTTTAAGTGCATCAATAACCGTATTTCCAGTAACCCAAATTCTCGAGGCATCTCTTCCCTCTTTAATTAAATTTTCTTTTGATTTCTCTGTTGGTGCAAAATTATACTGTGAAATTATACTTACTGCTTGTCTGTTAAATTCTTCAGGATAAGGTGAATAAATGTTATATGTACGTAATCCAGCTTCCACATGCCCAACTGGAATCTGAAAATAGTAACAGGCTAATGCAGTTACAAAAGTAGTTGATGTGTCCCCATGTACTAGGACAACATCTGGTTGTTCTTTTTCCAATACACTTTTGATTTTATCAAGAATATTTGTTGTAATATCAAAAAGTGTCTGCTTATCTTTCATAATAGATAAATCATAATCAGGTATAACTTCAAATGTTTCAAGCACCTGATCAAGCATCTGTCTATGCTGACCAGTCACACAAACCACGGTCTGAAAGTCCTCTCGTCTCTTTAGCTCATTTACTAAAGGGCACATTTTAATAGCCTCAGGTCTTGTTCCAAAAACCAACATTATTTTTTTCATATAGCAGTTCTCTCCTCGTCCAAGATAGTTTTATAGGCTTCTAATGTCTTTTGTCCCGCAATTTTCCATGTATAGTTTTCAAATATTCTATTTTTTAATTTATCATTCTGTGGTTTTGCATAAGCTCTATCTATTGCACTTCGAATGCCATTTATATCATCTGGCAAACAGTACTCTGCCATGTTTATAAAATACTCTGTTGTTGACCCTTTTGAACTTATTGCTAAATTGCACCCCATTGCTGCTGCCTCAAGACTTACTAATCCCGGTGTATCTAACCAACTTGGCAATGTGCTTACTTTACATACTTTATATAACTGATAGAGTTTTGAATTTTCTATTTTAGATATATAATAGAAATTAGGATTTCTATCCATTATCTCTTTAATTTCATTAAAATAACTTTTCTGATTATCTGAAACTGCTCCTACTAATATCAATTTATAATTCGATTTATCAAGTGCTTTTACTAACGACAACTGATTTTTTCTAGGTTCGATTCTTCCAACGCAAATAATAGCGTTTCGATATTTTTCAAATTCTTTTGGAATCTCTACTTCATCTTGTTTTCTTGCAATATCAGCATCTATTGCATTCGGAATAACTTTATATCTGTCTTTTTCAACCCCAAAAGATTTGCAAAATTCATCCATTTCCATTTCAGAATTTGGCAGAAAATAGTCTACATTATCTACAACATATTTTTGCATTTTCGTGTATCCGATTTTCCAGAGATTTCGAGTAGCTTCATTTCTGGAATTTTTATCCTTCAAATATCTTGCAATAGCTTTTATCTTTTCTTCTGTATCAATTTTTACATGAGAATTAATAAACTTTCGAATACCAACTTGTCCTAATCTTTCAAACTCATCCATTGGCCAATATATTGTAGATAATACTATTGGTTTTCCTTGTTTTTTTGCATTTTTTACATGAAGATATGTTTCTTGTATTCTTGTAACATTAGACAAATGCACTAAGTCATAGTTTGAAAGATCCGGTTCAAAATCAAGGCTGAAATCCACTTCAACACCTAGCTTTTCTAATTCCATTTTTGTTTTTTCTAATTGAACTGTATCTCCACCTCGTAACTCAAAAAAATTCTTTCTACTCTGCATCAATACTTTCATTAATTTTTCTCCCAAATTTTCGTATATTTATCACAAATATACTGCCAACTATATTCATCATTAATTCTTTGTTTTGCCTTTTGGCCCATTTCTTCCAATTCTTCTTCGCCCATACTATCAGACTGATCAATCAGCTTCGCCAGATTTCCATCCTCTAGAGTCCAATACAAAGCTCCATCCTCTGCCACTTCCCGATTGAACCCAACATCGTACAGCAAATTCAGCTTTGTGCTTCCAAGTGCTTCCAGCAAGCTCGGATTTGTTCCACCAACCGAATGTCCATGGAAATACCCATATGCTCTCTCTCTGATTTTCTTAAGCAATTCCTGGTCATACACAGTTCCAACGAACTTAATACGTTTATCCTGAGAGAAATGAAGCTTCTCATCCAGGGCATTCAAGAACTTCTCATCTTTCGTCGTAATGATTGCAAAATCTTTTGTAGAATGACTCTTCATAAATTCCCGAATCATTGTTTCAAAGTTATTTTCCGGAACAAATCTTCCCACACTAATGTAGAATTCTCCTTCACGCAGTCCATGTTCATTGAGCCAGCTGATATATTTAGGATCATCATTCTTCATAGTAGATGGCGTTGTTTCAGAACCATACGCAATAAAAGTAGTCTTTGGCTTATAACCTGCGTACTCTTCCTGAATATACTTTTCAATATTCTTACTGTCACAAATACTCAGATCCGCATATTTTACCATCATACGTTCTGATTCTTTCCAGTACTTTCTGACAGGTGCACTCCATTTTGCGCGCATCCATTCATGTCCATCCGGATTCAGGTACACTTTTCCACCAAGTGCATGTATCTTTTTTACGAAGTGATTCATAAACGGACCTATACGGCATGCCATAATATAGACAATCGGATTTTTCAGCTGTTCTCTCTTTATCAGTTTGCAAGCCTCACTAAGTGCTTTTACATCATAATAAATAGCCTGTGCTGCACCTATCTGCGGCACATGAAGTAAAAATCCTCTTGCATTACAATACATAAATTCTGTTTCATTTACTGCTTTTGCTCCGGGAAGTTTGCCAATATCCATACATCCACTTCCATTTGCTTTACAGTACACATAATAATGCAGATTTTCTTCATCCTTATGATACTCTAACAATTTATTTATAAAAGATTCATATCCGCCATATTGCCCGATGCTCTTCGCACCAACCAATATAACATTGACTTCTATTTCACTCATTACATACTTCCTTTTCCAGTCAACACAACCTGCACCGTCTTCACAAGGATCCTAAAATCCCTTCCAATACTCCAATTCTTAATATACTCTGTATCCAGCTTCACGACATCCTCAAAATCCGTGATATCACTTCTTCCGGATACCTGCCACATTCCCGTAATCCCAGGCTTTGCGGATAATCTTGCCTTATGATGCAGCTTGTATTTCTCATATTCATCCACTGTAGGCGGTCTTGTCCCAACCAGAGACATATCACCAAGCAGCACATTGAAAAACTGCGGGAACTCATCTAGACTGAGCTTCCGGATCAGGTTTCCGATTCCCGGCACATATTTTCCATTCGCATCAAAATGACTTCCGATAATTCTTGGATCGTCCTCCATTTTAAACATCAGACCATCAGAGACACGATTCTGCTCCATCAGTGCCTTCTTCCGTTCCTCCGCATCCAGATACATCGTGCGGAACTTATACATCTTGAACATTTTACCATTCTTTCCGACACGCTCCTGTGTGAAAAAGATCGGTCCCGGTGACTTGATATAGATCATTGGACCAAGGATTATTGTAAGCACCAGTGTAATAACAGACCCAACAATACCTCCGACAATGTCCATCAGACGCTTTGTCAGATACTGTCTGTTGCTTACGAACTGCATTCCGGAAGTCAGAACCAGATATCCGCAGACATTCTCAGCGATCTGCTGATGATCAGAGTCTGCAAAATCCTGCATTACAGAATAATGTGTAACAATTCCCATCTCAGAAAAGTCTTCCATATACTCTTTCTTAAAATGCTGCTCCTGTGGCAGGACGATCAGGGCTTCATCCACCCAGTTTCTGCATGTCCACTCGCTCATCCCGGATTCCGGTATAATAGGAATTCCTTCATAAGTGTCATCCCACTCTCTTCCGATCAGTACAATACCTGAAAGAAAATATGTCATAAAATTATGATTACGGATATGCTCAAGTGCCTGTTCCAGATATTCCGGTGTAGTCACCAGAAGCAGGGCATTCTTGCCATCTTCTGCCTGATGTCTGATCATGCGTCTCTTCCACAGGATCCGTACCAGATATCCTCCGACCAGTTCATAGATTCCAAGCATGAACAAAACTGTCCTCGAGAAATCATCTCCTGACTTCACAGTAAAAAGATAGAATGCAAGCAATAATTCCAGCAGACATACTTCCTTTACTGTCGACACCATCTCAATATAATAACCGCGTTTTAAAATATCCCGGTATCCATCTATAAAAAACAGGTACAAGCATTCAAATACAACCAGTAACAACACGACATTCTGATAAACAGAATCTCTATATAATCTGCTAAGTTCTCTATGCCTTCCAAAATATGCTGCCGCCAGACACAGCTGCATACACAACAGATCAAGGACAGCAAAGTCAAGATGCTTCAACCATCCCTTATTCCTCTTTCGATACATAGCAATCCCCTTTATAACCTTTTATCGATAATTAACCTTATTTATCCTAGCACAATTATAGGTGAAAAACAACGTATCCAATCTTTTCTTCAGAATATCTTAAAAATCTGTATCTTCTTACATTCTTTTTTGTGCATTTTGATTATCTCTGGAAGGGGCTTCTGATTTGGCAGAATTCATGATTACGTATCACTTTTTCTGAATCATCCAGACAATAAGTATAGCTGAATTCCGCCATTCCCGGGAAATCCGCATGTCCTGTTATCTTCTGTTTCTCTCCCAATACTGTCCATACAATATCCAGATTGTGTTCCTCCAGAAAGGCAAGTAGATACTGTTTCTTAATATACATCGCATCATGATCTCCCATATGAATAACTTTTTCTCCTCCGGCACTATAAGCATATTCTCCATCCCATTGCAGATTCATCTCCTCCATCAGATATACAGCCGGTAACATGTAACTAATATCTTCATTGGTGCAAAACGGTGAATCTTTTTCCGCGATATAATCATTTACAGTTGCGATCAGATAACATGGTGCCGGTTTCTCCTGACGGAAGTTCTGCTCCTCTTCTTCGCCAAGATAATTCACCATATCCGGACTCCATGGATATTCTCCCAGACAGTTTCTATACATCTCACCTGTTCCTTCCGGCATCCAGCGTCCATCAAAATTTTTCTTCTGAAACCACTTCAGCAGCTCCTGCTTTTTTCCTTGTTCATAGAAATACGATCGTATCTGTATCCAGACTCTGCGATAATCTTCCTTCTTTGGTTCTGATGAGTCCTGATACGACTGCAGGACATAATATTCTTCCCCTTTATAGTTTGTCGTAAAAAGCTTCGCTATGTATTTCTCCTGATCCTTCTTCCGAAACCACTTCATATCCGCCCAGTCCTCGAATCTATAATACGGATACTGCAATTTTGCCCCTTTAAAATCATTTTCAAGAAGACGGATTGTCAGATCAATCTCACGAAATGAATTTCCCTGCTCCGGACTTATGAACTCAATTTCATTTGACGGATATTTCGGTGCATATAGGAAATTGTCATAAATATTTCCCATCTCCCTGTATAGATAAATTTTCTGATATTTCTTGCCTATTCTTTCTACCTGTGTATCTCTATTTCGGAGAGAACCATAAGTATAATCAATCCATCTGTCATAATCCCTGCATCGCCCATCATATCCACTTCTGATAATATCCTCAAACACCATCTTACCAACATCTTTCCTGGAAAGACCATAATCAGATACTTCGGTTGGTATCGTATAAACAGCAAAATCACTGCTCTGGCAATTCCAGTACAGGCTGCTATACGCATCCTTCATTTCTTCTGTGCATGCTTTATCTGGAATATGCTTTCTGCTTTTATAAGGTGGTCTGACGCTCTCTACCTCCTCCTTGGAGCACCACTCTCTATAATATGCATACTCGAAAATATTTCTCAGGTAATCACGAATGAGTACATTCTGTGGCCATTTTCCTTCATCTACAATATTTGTTGTAATATAAGATATCATCTTTTCTGCGTACTCTTTCTCAGCTCGCAGGATAATTGCTGAATAGATTGCCTGCCAGAGTCTTTCCTGAATATAATCATCCTCCACATCTGCAAATAGCTCTGCGATCTCCGTCATATCATCCGGATACAGACGGAATAAATTCGTAAGTCCTTTGCTTGCCATGTCTCTTAGCTTGGTATCATTGCTTCCTGTTCCCCAACAGAGAACTATTTTCCAAAGGGAAATGTTGTCTGATGGAAAAGTTTTATCATCCAGTCTCACAGCTCTTTCGCACAAATCAGATAATGTTTTCATATCATCATACTGTTTCAACAGGTAGAAACTCAGATAGAAATCTCTGTCATAGTTGTTCATGGCACATAATTTTTCATGAATATAGAAAGCATTCACCTTAATGTTTTTCTTCGTTGAGACGGACAACAATCCTGCCATCGTTTTCTTTACATCTGTAATTTTTTCTGAGTCGAGTAATCTGTCGATCACTGCAATCGTATCCGCTCCAATTATACTCTCATTTCTCCAATAAAGACCGCTCATAAAGGTCTCTACTACCTTTTCTTGATTCCTTTCATCTATACAGTCAATAAATTCTTTCCCTGTATTGCGGAAGAATACGATCTGAAGCATTTCCAATGTACCGGTGGTGATTTTATCGTCCAATACATCCTGAACGATACGCTCCGTATTCTCTGTCCCATGCTTTCTCACATAACTTTCTGCGTACTGATATTCAAAGAATTTCTGATAAGAGAATGCTATCTTCGTGCCATCATCGTTTGCTTCACGGATCAGATTTTCTGATATCAGTGCTTTCATGATTCCAGATGTCTTATCTTTTACTCCGAACGGCTCCAATATCTCCGCTACACATTCCCTCAATTTTCCCCAGGAAATCGTGTAACTGTCATGTTCTACCATATATTCTGTCACATACTCCAGTATTGTCTGTACCACCTGATCTCTCACGGAAAAGCAGTCACTGTATTGTCTTGATATCTTTTTATTTTTCAGCATGAAAAATTCTTCCATAAGATTTCCGATATCACTGACTACAACCGACTTATCTTCTTTTTCCTGTGCTATCTCACAGATCATTTTTAAGAAAAGCGGATTCATGAATTCAGGAACACACACTGTCTCATAATTAATTGTCACGCCATAATATTCACAGAATCCCGCCAGTGCCCTCTCTTCCCTTTCGGAAAATCCGCTATGCACCAGTTTCTCCATTTTCTCTAATTTTTCTTCCTCAAGATACTCTCTGAGATAGAGCCCACGACAGCTTATAATAAGCTTCAGATTTCTGTATTTTCCCATTTTTGCCTGAAGCAACGGAAGGTTTCTGTTCCAGTAATCGGTATCTTCTGTCTCATTGACCGCATCGATACAGATTGGGATGTATACATCACTTTCCTCACCATATGCATCCAGCCATGCAAAGTACTGTTCAATCTTTCCACCCGGATGTTCCCAGTTCATGATCACATCATCCGCTGCCGTATTCCTGCCGAACATATCTCCAAGCAGCAGACCAGCCGGAAGCATCCGTTTGCAATATCCATTGACAATATCACAGAGCAGATGCGTCTTTCCTATACCTCCCTGCCCAACGATCAATATCATCTTACTTTCTTTTATGCTAAGTCTTCTGACATCCTCCTGCTTCATAATCCGGAGAAGTACATCAAGTGCCTCCTTTAATTCATCCAGATACCGGGTTGGAAAAGTGCACATATAGGATGCCTGAAATCCCCTCCAGCTCTTGTTATCAAAAGTGCCTGGCCCATTTTTCTCTTCAAATCTTTCTTTTTCCGTCTCAAATGTTTTCTTTAGGTATTTTCCCTGATTATTTATATTGTCATATACTGTCTGAAATGCTTCACCACTTATGTTGTCTGCATCTAATTGTTTCATCTCGTCTTGCAGATTTTTAATAACTTTCTTTATTTCAGTGGTACTCTCCTTCAGAACACAAGGCTCTCCTTCACTGCCATGTGTCAGGAATTCATTCAGATGTCTGATGCACTCCCTGCTTCTGTTCTCAATTCCTTCTTTGATTCGTACTACTTCGTCTTTACGCAATATTGACTGCAGTCTGTCATACAATTTTGTCTTCACATTCAGTTCATCACTGTATCTTGGACCTGCCATTGCAATTACCTGTCTGTTTTTCTCAATCTGCTCTTTTATATCAAATGCATTCTCCGATAAATGCATTGGTATTGTTCTGTTTCTAAATGGCACATCATGGCATTTCAGTACATTTCTGATATATTTTACCGGGAGTGCTTCCAGTCTCTCACTGTTCTCCTGTCGTATAACGATTCCTATCACACAGCCAAAAATCGTTACCGGAGAACCTGATAATCCCTGGTAATCCTGCAATTCATCTTCTTTATTCACTGAGATGATAAATTTATCTTCCGTTCCATTTGCGATACATCCATGTAATTCCATCTTTCCTGACGCTTCCTTCGGATATCCTGATATTTTGCAGAAATCACCTGTGATGTCATTCTCAGCCTCTGTCAGAACAGTGATTGGTCTTTCACTGAGTTTTTCTTCCAGCCGGATGAACACACAGTCTACCCCTCTCTTCTCAGCCTCCCTGAGATTCATTGTCTTTCCTCTTACCGGGTCGTCTTCTGTAATTAAAAACCAGATTTCCTGTTCGTGTATTGTGCTATCATCTACAATATCCTCTGCGGCAAGCACATTATGTTTTGCGGTCACTACGATGTTTTCAGCCACAAGGAATCCTGTTCCTGTCACCTTCTGATCTTTTAGAATTTTTCCGGTGGTGATTTCTCTCATATATAATTCCTCCACACGCCGTTTTCGGCGTCTCCCATGACAATCTCGTAGTTATATTTGCTTTTCCATTCTTTCCGGTCAAGAAATTCAGCTTTTTTAATCGGATAATTGAATATAAATCTCTTTTTCTGCTGATTCCTGCACGCAATAGATGCCAGCACTTCCAGATCCGGGTGTGAATATCGTTTGGAATTTGTAAGACAATAATATTCTTCTGCCGGATATCTGTCTATAAATTCATGTGTAATATTGTATCTGCTTCCATGATGCGGAAGCTTGATCACAGTAAACTGATGCTGATATCCCACTATTTTCTCAATATTCTGTAACAGTTTATCGTCTACAGCTGCATCACCAAGAAACAGATACTGTTTCTTCCCATGTTCCAGAATAAAAGAAATAGAACTTTTGTTGGTAGGTGACTCATCCGTCTCCGTCAGAGTTCCCATATACTTTTCCAGCTCTTCTATCTGGCTGACTTTCGTCTTCTCATTTGAATAAAATTTTTTAATCCGTTCCATCTGATATTCAAATGCTTCCATCAGTTTTATCTTATCAGATACACGAAAACTGTAATTTCTTGCTACCATATCCTGTTTCCAGTTGCTCTCTACCTCATTAAGGTTCTCTTTCGATGGTCCTACGACGGAAATTGATGTTGTTTTATCAATCCTGATCTTGTCCGGCAAATTATCTGCCGAAACTGCCCGTCCGTTCACAATTGCATTCAATGGTATCCTGTTCTGTTCAATCAGAACCCCCAATGCCATACCTTCGTGAATACCCACTTCCTGTTCTGACTCTGTTATTGTCCCCTGCGAAATAATTCGATTCAAAACTGTTTCGTCTTCCATCCTTCTTTTTTCATCCACTATTGTTCTCTTCCGATAGAATTTTTCATCTACAATCTGTAGAAAACCGTTATACCAGATCTGATCAATCAGCTTTCTATCTTCATTTTTCAACACTTCAACCAGACCAGCTATATGATCATTATCCATATGTGTGCATATCATAAGGTTTATTTTTTCACCCTTTTTCCGGATCTGTTCCAGCTCTTTCCCGATTCTTTTCGAATATGTTCCAGCTACTCCGCCATCGATCAATATATTATATTTGTCATGTTCTCCTAATGATAAAAGTATGCAGTCTCCATATCCTGCCGGGAGTAATTTTACTGTCAGCATATTCTCACTCTTTCCTTACATTTTTAGTTCTTTTGATTATACCATAAAACGACCAAATGATACTTCAAATTTCAGTCTTATTATTTCTCTGGATGAATAAATTGCATGACACCAGCTGATATGTTAAAATTAGGTATTCATAAATAGAAATGGACAGGTGAACTTATGAAACATTTATCAGATCATAAAAATTATAAATTAATAATCGGCAGTCTGTGCCTCCTTATATGTGCACTGCTGTTCAATCACTGGACTCCTTATGCTTCCGATGATTATAGCTATATGTTCAATTTTTCTGATGGGAGCCGGATCACTTCTCTTGGACAGATTTTTCAATCCCTGACAGAGCACTATATGCACTATGGTAATGGCCGCATTATTTCCCACTTTTTTGTCATGCTGTTTCTGATCGGTTCGAAATCGGTCTTTAACATCGTAAATGCTGTTTTCTTTGTATTATTTGTTATCAGCATATACAAGGTCACTTCACGGAATAAGAAATTCAGTCTTTTATTATTTTTCGCTATCCCGACACTGCTCTGGCTTTATATGCCTGCATATGGACAGATTTTTCTGTGGCTGGATGGTTCTATTAATTATATGTGGAGTTATCTTTTTGCGTTGACTTATCTTTTTGTTTATATTGGATTAATTCGTAACAGGATTCTGTTAGATAAGAAATGGAAGATGATTCTTTTCTGTATCTTCACATTTCTCTTTGGAAATTATTCAGAGAATGTTTCTTTTTCTGTTATTTTTATAGGATTTATTCTTCTATGCATTGTAATGTATCAACGAAAAAACTGGAAATCCTATTTTACCTATGTTCTTCCTGTCGTATGCGGAGCCATTGGGTATCTCTTATTATTACTCAGTCCATCCGGAAGTGCCAAATTCTCCGAGAATCTGTCGCTTCCTCTGATTTTTAAGAATGCTGTGGAAATATTTACCGAATATTATAATACCTGCAGAATTCCTCTGATTTTTTTCTTCGTGCTGCTTGGTATCGCCTTGTATTACAAACTCGATAAGAAGGAAATCCTCATTGCCCTTGCATTCTTCTTTATCAGTGTAATTGCTTCCGGAATGCTTGTGATTGCAAGCTATCTCCCGGAACGAAGCCTTGCAAATGGGATTGTGTTCCTTATAATCGGCATTGTCCAGTTATTACAGTTGCTGCGCAGCAATACCCGCTTGGAATGCGTCTCCCTTTGTGTCTGCATCTACCTGATTGTTGGAAGTCTGATGAGTTATTGGGAAGGTTCTTATGATATCTACCGTGTTCATAAAGAACAGGCTGTGCGTGATACAACGATTGAATCTGCTGTTTCCGCAGGTGATACGGTTATTGGTGTGCCAATCATTACCTCCACGACGAAGTACTGCTGCAAATATGGACTTCTTGATATGAATGGGGAAGCTTCCGATGATCCATTCCCAAATGCTTATATAGCAAAGTATTATGGATTGGATAAGATTTATGTGATTTACCCGGATAATAGCGGGCAATAAAATTCAACAAGGAGAAGATCATCGCATTTTTCAATGATCTTCTCCTTGTTAAATTATTAGCCTTTATCACTTATTTTATGATTCCTTTCAATGTAGAGCACACGGAATCTGTCTCCCTTCCGGTACCCAAACACGCGTTGTTTTCCACTGTATCGGAATTTCATTATGGTCTGCGGGTATCCTGTGAACCAGTCGCTCTTGCCTGAACCATGATATTTCTTATATTCCAGTCCATCGTCCAGATCAATTGATTCCCATGATTCATGCCGGACAAATTTATCCAATGTCTTTTTTAACAGTTCATATTCATGCAGTTCCAAAAAATCTTGTCCGGATTTTGATTCCAATAAACTGCAGTCTATCCTTGTTCCTTCATAAAGTATTTTCAGTTCCTCGCATCTTCCTATACTAAGATCCTTTGAATGGTTCTGTGCAAGATATCCCGGTGAATATATAGACAGAACTTTATAATCTCTGTCTCCCTTCTGTATACACAATACCTGATCTCTGTATTGATCTGAATCAAAAGACAAAAGTGAGCTCTTATGTGCTACTGCTTCTGCTAATGCAGTTGCCGTGACATTCTCATTCTGCCACATGTACTCCTCATCCATATCGTGCTGTACATTCTCATCCCAATATGGCTTTGTATAAATTTCTTCTGTTAATTGTATCTGGAAACGCAACAGTTCATCTGAATTTGGCTGATATTTAAGATCACATATTTGCTTGTCGCCTGTGATGTAACATTTATGGAAATCGACTATTTTATAAATCCTATTTTCTTCCTTTTTATGAATGATATCAAAACACCTGATATTATTTTTCAAGGATTTTAGAAACGTCTCAACATCTTCAAACTGCCCATGCAGTGATTTCTCATTTAGTATAAAATCCATTTACCACCCCAGAATTACATCTAAATCTTTCTTCGTTTGATCAAAAAATCCATCTCTCTGATCCTGTGCCTTGCCATCCTCATCAATCGGAATCAATACAGGTACAGATGTTCCATTTTCTTTCCGCTCAAAAAAGTAAATCGTGACTTTATCCGTTTCTATTACATCTGTGTGAATATATTTTCTCACTGCATTATATATATGGTCACTGTGTGTCTCTACAATAATCTGAACACCTTTTTCTGCCAGAAATGATAAAAATAGCATAAAGTCTGACTGACCAGACGGATGCAGATGGATCTCCGGATTCTCAATGATCAGAACATCTCCACTCTCACAAGACAGTGCACCAATAATAACTTCTGCCATATAACTGACACCTGTCCCTACATTCTTTGGTCTGATTTCATTGCCAAGCTCTCTGGTTCCAAAGGATACCCGGATCAGATTCGTCCGATCAATTTCTTCTGCCTTCAATGTATAGCCAAGGATCCTCTCCAACCAATAATCCACCTGTCCACCAAAAGTAAGCTTGGATCTCTGATCAAATACCAGTGGATTATTCTCCCATTTGTCAGAATCATGCATTGCAAGATACTGATATGCGTACTCACATCTAACACCTATTCTGTCTGGATTATCCAATGCTATCTCGTACGTGTCCCGTACCCCTATACGATCTGCCGACAAATATCTGACTGATATTTCATCAGAAAGCTTTCCCTCACTTATCACTTCATTTTTGTCATCCGTCATGCGTCGGACAAATTTATGATTCACTGTAATCTCAATCTCTTTGCTGCCGACATATTTATTTTTTAATTCACTAATTCGTCCTATATTGATATATTGACCGCGGAAAGGATTTTTTCCTTCCTGGATCATCGCAAGCAGTGCCTGTATTACGGTCGACTTTCCCAATGAATTTTTTCCTGCAAGTAATGTCAGGTTTTCAAAAGAAAATTCTACCTCATCAAAACATTTCAGTCCCTTAATAGTCAGCTCATTTATCATTTATGAATCTCTCCTCAGATAATTAATCCATCGATTAATATTGGCATAGGTTACCGATGTATCATGCAGGCTGCTATACAGATAAGATTTCTCATCAAATAATTCCCTTAGGTTTCCGCGGATATCATCCATACACAGTGCGATTGCCAGAAATATTGCCTTAAATTTTTCATTGAAACCCCCTCTGGTGAACCGTTCTGCTCTCCAGTGATCGATCTCTTCACACTTATTGCATACATACATGGTGTGCTCTATAAAGTCGTTAATATATCTATCCCGCAAATTATCCATTTCATAGGTTGCATACTCCAGCAGATACTGTTCATTGCTAGTGTACTTGAACTCATCTACACCTGCTTTGTTCGTATATACCATCCAAACGACGAGCATGTAGAAAATATTGATTTCACTTAGTCTTCCAGCCAGTCCATGGCTCTCCGCTTTTAGCACTTCTCTGATTCTTTCAACTAATTCTATCCTTGATTCCTTATAGATAATCTTGCGAATCTTATATTCCCTGGTCTCTGTCCAGTTTTCAATGAATTTTCCAGCCATCATATGCATATATTTCGGTGACCGGTATTCGATAATCTGCAAGGGAACTATGGTCCGCATGATCATACCTGTCAGTCTGGGATCCTCATTGTCAATCTCATAGAAGCTCATGCGACGATTTACATCACTCGGATCAATCTCGATTCCAATATTGTTTTCCAGATACTGCAGCAGACTGTATATCACATCCTTTGATTCCAGAAGAAGATAATCTCCATTCTGCTGTTCTGATACATAAACCGGTGGCATCGGTATTCCAAGCTCAATTGCCTCCACTGCGTTCTTTACTATATTTCTGGTCATATTTCTGGTTCGTCTGGTCGGTGCAAATAAAAGCCTGCCATCCTCATTCATCCACAGAATATCCTGAAGTGTGTATCTTTTTTCATAAATGTCAATTACGTCTCGCTCATTATAAAACATTTTTCCCTCTTTCACCAAAAATATCAGCTATAATCTGCCCAGCATCCAATAAAATTTTCTAAAACTTCACCACAATATAATCGTCATACTCTCTGATATATCCCTCTGCCGGATATTCGTTCAATTGTTCTTCCTGTTCCAAAGCTTTCTCATAAAGCTCTGTTCCTCCCCAGATCAAGCGATATCCACACTCTTCAAACAGACGAATCATTTCCCTGTTATATCCCTCATAGATATAGAATCCCGGGATTGCCCAATCTATAAGTGACCAGGAAAGTGTCTGTACATAAACATATCTCTCCCCGGTTTCTTCCTCCATCCAGTCATTGAGATCTTTAATCACAGCGTATCCCGGTATGTCGGATCCCATGGAACATTTCTCAAGAATTGCAGGATTCAATTCATAACTGCCGATAAACACAACCGGTTTTTCTGTAGTATTATATCCACCTTTTAAAAGATCATATGCTACCTGGTCTACCACTGCAAGTTCACTCTGATTCTTCTCATACTCGAAAGCGAACCAATGGTTCAGATCAAAAGCAGAATTGTACACCACAGCGATCACCAGAATCATTCCGACAACATTCACAAGCCGATATCTGGACTTCAATATGAGGTATGTCAGACAGAACAGTACCATTGCAACCAGTAATGCGATCATCAGATTCGAACGATAAGGGAGTGCATCCCCCTGTGGAAGCGATAGTATGAAAATAGATCCGTAACAAAGGATACCAAGAAACAGGATATACACATTTCTTTTTTTCACTGCAGCTGCAAGAATGATAATCACAAATAAAATACTTGCTGCCACAAATAATCCAATTGGATAATACGCCAACCCGACAAATACATAATCCCTTAGAATCTGTCTGATAATGGTAAGGATTCTGCCCGGATATTTCAAGATTCGCAGCATACTTCCTGCACTACGATAACTATATGGCTCAATTCCAAATACTGCCATACAGGCTCTGGTAATCAGAGATCGCTCTAAAATCGCATATACAAGAATTCTGCCAATAAGAAAAAGGCTCATAAAAAATTGTTTAAATTTTCGAATCTGCATACGATTTGCGCCAAAGCAGTCCACTATCATAATCAATAACATCCCGGTAAGGAATACATTTGCCGCTGCCTCATAAAATCCAATTGCTACCGATACAATAAGACTCATTCCAAATTTATGCAGAATTCGTTGTTTTTGTTCCAGATTATGTGTATACAAATAGTAAAAATCAAAAACAGCTACCGCCACAATTGCATAAATGATCGGTACTCCATTCTGCAAATAGTAAATGAACACCTCTGCAATCAGAGAATAATCTAAAAGCATAGCTGAAAATACCGCATAGCAGGCAATCGGCAGTTTATCTCCGAGAACATACCTTAACACTGCTGACCACACAATTGCTGCAAACATGAAAATCAGTACTGCTATAAATTCCAATATAAATGGTTCAAATTCCGTTACATGAAATATTTTATTGATCACATAAAATGGCCACCGTCCAATCGATACACCCAGTCCATCGTCAAAATATAGCCCGATGCACACATCATCAATCCCAAGTGAAGAGTGCGTGATCTCATACCCATATCCCGCAATTGCAGCAATTATAAGTGAAGCCATATAAATTTTATTTTTGAGAAAATATTCTATCTGTCTTTTTAATTCGTAAAACACCTAGATCTCCTTTTTAAGCCACTGGTAATACTTTCTGATTCCCTGTTCAACCGGTACTAACGGTACTGCATGAATGCTCATGATCCTCTCATTATTTAAAATAATCTTCTTAGCATCTACACTTCTTGCCGGAAGATATTCTACCTGTGGGGCAAGCTGCATCGCCTCGAGCATCCGGATCACATCTCTCTGTGAAGTTCCTGTATTAGAGCTAATGTTGAACGTATCATAATCTTCCTGATAATAAAACAGTGAGATCAACATCCTGCAGACATCATCAATATAAATATAGTCTCTGACATTATTTCCATCTCCCCAGATCTCGATTTTCTCACTACGGATTGTTTTCTTGATCGCTGCATCAATAAACCCAACCCCTTTATTGAAATCCTGTCCCGGTCCATATGGATTAGATATCCTTGCAATTAAAATCTTCGTATGTGCCTGATAATTAAATGTGCGGATTGTATTTTCAATACAAAGCTTAACATTCCCATAATGATTAATCGGTCTCGGAAGTGCGTCTTCTGTAATCGGCTGTATCTCCTGATTGCCATACACGGTTCCTCCGGACGACAGGAAAATCATCTTTATCTTCTGATCGGTGATCATCTTGCAGAGCTTCGTTGTCTGAATAAAATCCCGCTCATAGCCCTGCAGATATTTTTCATTTGAATTTCCCGGATTTACGGTACTGAGTGCATGCACAACATAGTCCATTCCTTTTAATGCATGCTCCAATGTATAATCATCAAAGAAATCCCCACATATATAATTAACACCTTCTATCTCATTCGCAGGTTTTGACATATCGAAGCAATACACTTCCATATTATTATCTAACAGATGCCTGGAGAGATTCGATCCGATAAATCCGGCACCACCAATGATCAGTACTTTTTTCTTCATTCTTCTATCATCTCACTTCAATATTTGACCACTTCACTACTACCACCCCATCTATGATCTTGATGGAACCATCACATGGATATTGGGGCATCTCCTGAAATTGCATGCTTGAAATAATGCTATCTCTGTTTTCCGGTTCCTGATAAGTATATCCACAATGTAATTCTATGAAGTCTTTATCCGCATAATATGCAATAAAGTCATGCATATTATTACCATATCCCTGCAAATCAACCACATCGAACTGCCATTGTTCCGGAATAGACTCATCCTTACTTCCGGCTGTTCCATAAAACAATACTGGCATTTTGCTGTTATAGCCATCCAGATCTTTAATCTGTGATATCACTTCTGTGTAATAAGAAATAGCTGTTTGTTGCTGATAATCAGCTTTAAGATAAGCTACATTATCCAACTTCATGTAGTATACTGACAATAATGAAGCTACCACACAATAGAGCATAGAAATACTTTTCCATATCTTATGATGCAAATTCTCTTTTTTTAAAAATACCATCGGATATAACAGACCGATCAGATAAGGATATATCATCAGTGTATGGATCACAGTCTTATCAGATACAGACATTACATATATAATATTGAGCGACAAAGGGATCATCCAGCAAAGAACAAAGAAATAAATCCTGTTCCATAACTCTATTTCTTTTTTACATAGCTGTTTGGTCACAAGTCCACCTGCTATTATATAAATAAGCAGATATAAGAAACGAATCGTTCTATGTGAAGAAATACCACACAAATCCTGAAAAATCGGTTGAAAGAAACCAAGATATGCCCTTTTCACAGAACCAATTAGTGATCTCATCGTGACGTTCGCCATATTATTGATTCCCTGATACTCAACTAAGGTAATCTGAAATATCTTAATACATACCCTGTTGCACAGAAAGTATAACAGCATTCCTCCAAGAAGAGTAAACAAATATTTGAATGCCTCCATGACATTTTGTGCAAAACTTCTGTCTTCCATATCTCTTAATAAAATCAGCACAAAAAGTGATGTTGCAACTCCAAAATAGGTTTGATAAATTCCCATGGAAAATGCAATTATCACAATCGCCGGCAAATACCCATACGGATATCTGACTGCTGTATAAACAGCCACTATCATAAGCAATACAGCAAACATATAATAGGGTGCTGTGAACATATATGCAAAAAGAGACGCCATAGCAGGAAAAGCAATAAGCAATGCCCCCAATAAAACTGCGTATGATTTCTGTCTGATCTGTAACAGTTCCACCAAAAGCACGGCACAGACTGCCGTAAGAAGAATACAAAGTCCACCGTTCCACCAAGAACTGCTGTAATTCAAAAATCCAACTTTGTTCATTACCTTTTGTATTAATCCCAGTGCCCATCTTCCAGAACCGAATGTCATTCCTACTCCGAAATAATAACAGCTGTCGTCATGATAGCTGATTTTATTTGTAAAAAAATAACCATGAGCCATAAATCCACATACAAATACTGCAAGAGCGGCACACCATTTTTCTTTTGCTTTTTCCATATACAACATGCCTATTTATCCTTTTTGTTAAATACAAATATCTTACTAAACACGTAATTCAGTATTACAACAATGATACTGACCAGTATCTTTGCCAGAAATCCCTCGACTCCGAACAAACTTTGCTTCACACCAATATAATATAAAAGTGGTAGACCTCCTATCTCAATCACACCTGTTGCAATACGTGCTCCGAAAAATTTTACAACTTCTTTCCAAACTGCTGTAAGATTCCATGATCTACTTTCAAACACAAATAGTTTGTTCGTAATATATGCAAAGACAACCGCTGTAAACCATGCGATGGCATTACTTACTGTCATATTGACAACAGAAGTTTTCATCAGCAGACTGTACACAATCCAGTTTACCAGTGTTGTCGCAACTCCAAAAATCAGATACATGATAACTTCTTTGTATTTCAATAAAAGTTCTTTAATTTTCTTCATGTTTTTCCTTCTTATAATCTAACAATTTCTTCTCAATATAGATTGGTCTGTGTTTTCCCTGAATATACATCCTTGCCAAATACTCCCCTATAATTCCAAGAATGGTAAGCTGTATTCCTCCAAGTAAAAGAATCAATACAACAATTGTCGGATATCCTGGTACCGAATTACCAAAACACAATTTCTGGATTACAACAACAAACAGATAGATAATTGCACACAAGGAGGTAAACAAGCCAATTCCTGTCGCAATTTTAAGTGGAAATGTTGTATAAGAAATAAATCCTTCAATAGCATATTTAAAAAGCTTTCTTACTGACCACTTTGTCTCCCCTGCATTGCGTTCCTCTGCTATATAAGGAATGTAGCAGGTGTTAAATCCAACCCATGAAAAAATTCCCTTTGAAAACCTATGATATTCTGGCAGACTTAATATTGCGTCCACAACCGGTCTGCGGAACGTACGAAAATCTGATGCTCCAGAATAGAATTCTATTTCGCTTGTCTTATTAATGATTTTGTAAAACATATTCTTGAGACCACCAACTGCTTTTCCCTCATGACGCTCTTCCTGATATGCTGCCACACAGTCATATTCTTTATTTTCAAGCAGGATTTTAACCATCTTTACAACAATTTCCGGTCTCTGCTGCAGATCTGCATCAATCACAGTGATCAGATCTCCAGATGCTTTCTGAAATCCGGCGTAGATAGCTGCTTCTTTTCCAAAATTTCGGGAAAACATCTCGATTACAATGTTTGCTTCATGAAGATTGTATACCTTCTCAAGTTCTTCCTGTGTTTTATCCTTACTTCCATCATTGACAAAGACAATCTCGTATTCATAATCTTCTGCATCAAATACTCTTTTTGCCTCTGTATAGAAAGCTCGTATGTTTCCTTCTTCATTATAACATGGTACTACTAATGACAGTTTCATCCTTTATACCTCATTTGTTTTCATATTTTATAATCTTAACATATTCTGATCCGGAATGCCAGATTATTCCCCAAACACCTGCACTAACAATGCATTTCCGTCACTTCCATTTGCAATATGGCACTGAAAACACTGTCCTGTGAGCATCTCTTTCTTATTCTCATCTGCATTCAAAGCATACACTCCCTGAATCTGACTTTCGCCAGTTTCTATCCACTCAAGAAGCCTGTCGCTTTTCTCGCCCCATGTCAGTGGTCGTTTTAAAACCAGAATGATTGGCTTGGACTTTTCCTCTTCTGTTTTGATTTTTTGCATCAGCTGTTCAGTGATTCCCTGATTCCGATTATCTATTTCACAAACAATATAGCCCTCATACTCCTTGCTGTAGAACGTGTCTGTCCCTGCAAACAATATCTGCTGCTCTCCTGTTTCATTATTGAAAGCTTCTAATCTGCCGTTTCCGTAAAGCAGAAACTGCTGTTCTCCTTCCGTTCCCTGAACCATCACATCCTCAACACCTGCGATGACTGTTGCAGTATTCCAGTCTGAATTATATGTGTGATACAGATCTGCCTGCGATCGTTCCTGATCGACATAATATAATGCATAGTTATCTGTCTGTCCGACTTTCACGCACCCTCCGCTATTTAAAGCTACTTTGGCTCCTGAATATTCTTTTCTGACCGCAATATAATCAATTTGGGCATTGACCAATATTCCAAGCATCAGATTGCCGCTGGCATTTGGATCATCTTCTGTAATAATGTGATAGAGGTACCCACGCTCTCCTTCTGTTACAAGACAAATGTTCGCATTATATTCTCTGATGCCATAAAGCAGGCTATCCTCTGCATACACGTTCACACGCTCTCCATCAGTCACTTCATCGATCAGATCTGCTATCTGTATCTGGTCTTCCGGCATCTGATAAATATTCTCCGGCAGCCGGAACCACTCAGATGTCCCCATTCCCGAATATAGGAACACCAGACAGCCTGCCATTATTACACATACTGCTTTTATCCATCCACTCTCTACGCGTTCCAGGATTTTTAACAAAAACCATGCTGCAAGCAACGATACCGGAAACATCCAGAGAAAACGATAATAGGTGCTTCCCTCGCCGAGTTTTGTAATGACGCGATAAGTCAACTGGTTCAGTATTAAAAAACTAAAAAACAGGCCGCCCACTGTATAATACCGATATTCTTTTTTCTTTGCTAATAGATAAACTGTCATCACGATCAGCAGTAAACCGATCGGTGTACTGTTTCCATAATACCAGGAGATGACATTCCATATTGTTTCTGCATTAGTCATAGTTCTTGCCCTGTTTCCTGTGTTTTATCATTCTTTGCAGCAATGCCGGTGTCAGTAATACGACACACGCTGCTCCTGTCACCAGAATTGCAGTTGAAGAAATTGCAATACATGCCCATAAAGTAACAGCAAGATAAATATAGTTCCATTTATCAGATTTTCTGATCTCTTCAATACATAGATAAATAGTAAAAAGTATTAAAACATTTCCTGCATATGCTTTCCCCTCATATGCTCTGTGCAGCAGGAAAGCTGCACTTGTATAGATTGTGTTATCAAAAAGGAAATTGCATGCCATTGCAAGGCAGGTAAATACTCCTGCTTTCCAAAATGTCTCTTTTCCTTTTCCAAGAAATGTTCTGCCTAGCAGATAAACACTTCCGGCTGACAAAATCACATTTAAACTTGCCCTTGTGATTCTTGTGATCACTAATGGATGAATATGGTATATTTTACACGCAACTGCTGTATTAATATCAAACGTAACCAATGCTCTTCTCATATAAAGAGATTTTACCTGCTCCCCGGTATATGCATTAAATCTGTATAACCGGTTGGATGTCAGTGTTGTGTTAATCAGACCAATATAATAAGTGGAATCATCATTTATCTCTCCGTTAACAGACACATAATAGCACATTACAAGCAGGAATATCCCCATAAGCAGAAACCATATTTTGTGCCTTAAAAAAGCATTTCTTACCATCCCAATATCTTCCATGATCCGCTTTCGGCACCGGATTCCTACCCATATACAACAGATAGCCACTATTAAAAGCCACAGGATAGTAAGTCTTGTCAGGGTCTGATCCATTTTTATCATCGGCAGTGCACAAATCTGAAAGATTACCTGATATGTAAGGAATCCACTGATCACCTTAAATACCATCCCATGCTTTTTTCTGCATAGCAGTTCTAACAGGGAACCAAACAAATAATATATTATTAGCTGTAACAGCAGGATTATAATTGCTTTCATTACAGTTATCATTCTATTTTATCTCCATTTATCCGTTTCTTTTCTCATCAAGCTTTTCCCTTACGAATCTAAGATAAGCTTTCCAGAACGTAATCACTGAATCGTTTTCTTTCAGCTTTGGATAACGCTTCATCAAAAAATATTTATCCGGCCATAATCTGACTCTTCCATAGCATACGAACTGTAACCATTTCTCTTCTATCCTGCATCCGGCTGTACTTCCCATCTTCTGGTAATTTTCAGGGATTTCCTGCCATAATGGTAATGGCAGTCTATAGTTCTCAATTTCCTGAATTCCTTCATAAATCTCAATCTCTGTTAACCCAGCCTGCTCACCTTCTGTTGCTTCCAGAGTCACTTCCACAAAGTCTGTTGGTTCCATATCCGGTATATTGATAATGGTTCGCCCTCCTTCATGCATGAGTTCATCCGTATGCATCACATATCCGTTTCCAAAGGAAATTTTTACTTTATTCACAGCACAATCATCTGCCGGATTTTCAAACAGGTGAATTTCCTGTATCCTCGCTTTATGATCAAGTGTGATCTTAACCCGCTTCTTCTGGTCATCTTTTTCCGGTATCCAGCTTCCTGTATCATAATTCCACATTCCATGTATGATATCTGAACAGTCCGCACACTTAAAATCATTCAGATATGCCGCATTTCCTGAACTCACTTCAATATCTGCATGATAAGTAAGACTCTCTGTAGGTCGTCTCCAGTATACCATATCAAGATTTATAAACTGTATTGCCTTCAAATCCACGCTCTGGGAATGATATTGTTTCGCTGCTTTGTATAATACATTCTTCCGGATAAGTGCTGTCCTGCATTGCCTTGGAACTGCAAACCGGATCCGTTCTTCCCATTTGTCCATCGGATGAATATGTTCTATCCCATCTGCTTCATTTACAAGCTCTGTCACATTTTTATCATGGTAATAATCAGCATGTCCTTCCCATTTCCCATTATAAGCCTGCGCCTTTAGTACCAGAGGATGCCATAATTTTTCCTCTTTTAGCAGTTCGCCCAGCACCTCATCCACCATTAATGACAATGCCAGATGATCCATATGGTTGTCCCAGTCTGTTGTCACAAGAATCTTAGGATGATACTTAGCAATTACAGCCTTGATATCGTTCTTATAGTTTTCCCTGGTATATGCATGATGGACACCATACTCTGTCATGGCAAATTCCGGTATCTGTTCTGTTCCGTAGGTTTCTGTCTTTCCATTGTAAGATGCTACCAGCTTTTCCGGTGTACTGTTATACAGGTGCTTCGTCTGTGTCTGATCTCCATATCCTAAAAAGATGATGTCCTCCGGCGTCACTCCAAGCTCTCCGAGTGCTTTACCTGCCTCTTTGATCCTGATTGTTCCTTCCTGTCTAAAATAGTCTCCATTTGTGACAAATACAACTTTTATTCTCATATTCTGTTGTACTGCACCATAAATCATGGCACCTGCAATTGCAAGTTCATCATCTTCATGAGGTACTATTACAAGTAAATCTGTTTCTGCCATATTCACTCTCCGTTCCCAGCACAGAATCTGTCACTTTCTACTTACCATACACACGTACGGCTGCTTCATAACTTCTCTTTGCGTAGTTACGTTTCAGGTCATTCCGATTCGGAATGATTTTCCGATACGTCTGTCTTAAGAACTTTTTGAATTTATTTTCCTGTTTAGGTAATTCTTTCTTCTGGAGCTTCATGTGTGTAGCTCCCATCTCTTTCATGATCATCTGCCATCCGGTCACATGCACCGTAAAAAGCTCCGGTCTTGCCTTATATGCCATAAGTACCAGCTGCTGGTCATCATCTACGCAGTCAAGCATTAACAATGCTTCCATTGCATTTCTCACAAGATGCCAGAATTCCGGTACAAGCTCTCTGGGCAGTCCATACATACATCCCATCACACAGTCGTCCTGAAACTGAAGGCTCTGCATACCGATCACTGAATTCGGATCATGTAAACAGGAAATGTGGATCTTTCCACCAAACTCATAGTTCCACAGGAAATCATAGTCTTTTTCATCACAATACGTAATTCCACCATGGTCGAATCCGAAATCCATCCAAACAACATCTTCTGTCAGTAATCCTTTCTCATAAGCATCGTTCATGAAGTAGTATTTCATCATCCACAGATAGTCATATTTCGGATTATTTGAAGATGCCTCCTGCAAGTAACGAAAATTTAAGAAATCGCGGTTTTTGGATGCTTTCTCCATTCGTGAAAGCAGGTTGCCTTCCAGTTCAAAAAGATTATCCGTTGCCATGATAATCGTCTTGTCTGCAAGACCATACTCAGCACGGATTGCTTTAATTGTCTCCGCACTTTTAGAATCTGTATAAACGATCAGTCTGTTCTGTATTCTTGCCCATCGTTTGAATTCATCAAAATACTTCGACGCCGTTCTTCTTAATTCTTCGTTCTTATCCTGTCCTCTTCCGATATCAAAAAAATCGGTTACAAGTGTTATTTCACCCATTTCTGTTCCTTCCAATCCATTTTATTCTAGATCCCGACAACGATTGTGCCAAGGACTGGCAGCTGATGTTCTCTGCAGCTGATCACTTCCTGATACATCTCTTTGTATCTGGATTTTCTCATTGCTTCAATAAGTACAACCTGTCCTGTCTCTGCCATTTCTTCAAGTGCCTTTGCATAATAATTGATTTCTTTTCCTGCGATCAATGTAAGTCCGTTAGTCTGACACTCTGTGACTAATTTCTCGATAATGCCTGCCGGAATTTCTGACAGATTACTTCCTGTAAGATATACCTTCTGGTTACCGGATGTTTTGCAAATTATTTTCAAATTGGCACAGATCAGTTCTATTTCTGTTTCCAATGATAATTTTCCTGCTTTACCATATCTTGCACCAGCATACCATCTGTCAATTTTATTATGTTTTCCCTTCATGCTGCTTCGGATTGTTCCTAATATATTGCTATGATAAAGAGTCTTGATCTCTTCCTCTGATCGAAGACTGCCGGAAAACAGATATTTTAACAACACAAAGATACATGCAAGTACCGCACCAAGTATTCCACCGATTACAAATTTTGATACACTGATATGAACATTCTGCTGTACTGCAGTGTTCTGTGTTTCTTCAGTATCCATCTCAGCTGCACTGTCTGATTTCGGCTCTGCGGTATTCTCCTGTGGCTGATTCTCTGTATATTCCACATAAAGTTCTAACTGATTGCCATTCATCTTACTCTTGATCGTATCCAGGTGTTCACCCAGATTCTTAATAGCAAGTGCTGTATCATCCTGTAATTGTGCAAGTTCCTGATCTGCGATCACATTCTGACTCTGTGAAAGAAGCTGCAATTGCTGTACCGGGAAATTTTCCGTCAGTTTCTGTGAATAAACATCCAGACCAGACTGTATAATTTCAGCCAGTTCTTTGCATTCCTCCTCGTTTTTTCCACGGATACGAACACTAAAGCTGCTTTCATTTGTCTCTTTTACGTAAGTATTGTTTTCAGAAGAAATGGAACATTCGATCAGTTCCGACGCGATTTCCCCATTTAAAAGGTAATCCTGATACATTACTGCGATCTCTGCTGCATTTCCAGAATCGCTTTTCACCAGATACTGTAATAAAATTACATATTCCTCATATGCATTAATCGCCATTAACGGAGAGCTTTTCGCATAGGTGCTTTTCTCATCCAGCTGCTTTTTGATTGCAACTGCACCATAAACCTGATCCAGATCCTGTGCTCCTAGAGATGCTTCCATCTCCTCCAATGTCTTGTTATATTCCTCTACCTTTTCATCTGTAGTTACCTTCGCATTCCTGCTGTCTTTCACGTACTGATAACCACATAGTAAAACTGCTCCGATCACCAGACATACTGTAATTACTCTCCAGTTACGAATGAGTTCCCATAAAAAATCTGTAATCTCAAGATCAGTTTCTTTTCGTTTGGTTGTTATATTGTTTTCGTTCATTTATATTCCTCGCTATGTCTTGATCCGCTGTGAGCACTGCTCATTGCTTACGCACATTATATCATGAAGCAAAGCTTCATGATTGTTATCTACACTCGCTTCGCTCAGCAGTCTTTATTATATCATGAATTTCAATGCTGGTACATCTTTGAGACTATTTCGACTCCCAGCCTGGTTGAAAGTATTCCAGCCAGCAGATTTTCCTTGCTGCTAAAAGTTGTCTTTACTGCCTCCTGTGGCAGTTCTCCTTTGTATTCTTCCCCTTTAATGTGAATATCAATCTTTTTTGCAATTTCAGCAATATAATTATCAGACTGTTTCCTGAGTTTTTCATTTTTTCTCACAGTCTGCTTCATACCTGTATCACTACGTCGATACCAGAATCCGATCACCGGCACATGAACCGGATGTTTTCCAGCTTCTAACAGTTTCAGATAAAGTGCCCAGTCCTCATCATAATGCTTCCATTTTTCCGGGAAACAGTCTATTTCCTCCAGGTCTTTCTTCCTGAATAGTGCTGCATTCACAAGTGTATTGTTGAAGGTCATCCTGCCTGCTGAAAAAGGCTTGCACCAGATATACTTCTGTCCTTCGAATCCAACAAGATCCGTATAACTCCACGATGCATCCGGATGCTCCTGCAATGCTTTGTACAATATTTCCAGGTAAAATGGTTCAATCAGGTCATCTGCATCCAGAAATGCGATCACGTCTGCTTTGCTGTTTCTGATTCCATTGTTTTTTGCTACAGACTGTCCCTGGTTTTTCTGTCTGATCACATGGATCCTGGCATCTTTTTCACTATATTCTTCCAATACAGCAATTGCACCCGGACGTGAGCTTCCGTCATCTACAATCACCCACTCGAATTCCTGCATGCTTTGGTTTATCACACAATGATATGTCTGTTCAAAATTCCGCTCTGCATTATAAAATGGTGTCACAATCGAGATACGTGGTCTTTCTATCGTTTTCTTAATATTAGCTTTTGTCTGTATCTTTCCCGGTTCATCTGCAAAGGAAAATTCCTCTATCGTTTTCATTGCTCGATTCCTTTCTTCAGATAATCAACAGACTGACTTCTGTAACTGCAAAGCCTGTCTGCAACACTATGGTAATCAATTACCTCTGTATCATCTATTTCGTTCTCTACCTTGATGTGCCTGCTCTCCAGATTCAGGAATGTAAGCAGATTTGTTATGCGGCCGTTTTCCTTGTATACACTGTAGAATTTTTTCTGAAATAAAATCGAAAATACCGTTCCATGGAAAGAGTTTGTAAATATCAGTTCTGCATCACGGATATATGTAAGGAACTCTCTCGGTCCTGCATCGAAAATTATATTTTCTCCATTCAACTCCGGTGTTTTTTTATAATGCAGCTCGATCAGGCGGTATCCTGTTATCTCTGCCGCTTTTTTAGCACATTTATCTAACATCTCATTTTCTACCACAAAATATGCAAATATGTACTTTTCCTGTACCAGTGGTTTTTCATATAACAGTTCCTCGTAATCATTCTTTTCAAGAAGAAGTGTCGGATCCACAACTGTTGTCACTTCTTTCCCGACAAGCTTTTCCACTGCCTGTGCCAGTTTTTCTTCTCTCACTGATATATGTGCCAAATTTTTTAATGCCTGTCTGAAGTACCCCTGCTCTGTCTCCGGGATGTTGCCGTTTGGCACACTGGCAGCATAGGATATTTTCTTGTGCTCCGGTGCGAATTGTCCAAAATAAACCGGATCAAATCCATGTGTCAGCTCTCTCGCCCAGATCTGATCACTTCCAAGGATATATACATCACACTGTTCTTTCTCCAGATCTTTCATAGTCAGTTTCTTAGTCTGTCCATCCAGCAGATGATCCTCAATAAATCTTTCAAATACTTTCCACTGGCTTTGCCATTCCTTTAAACCATAGAAATTTTCCCCAACTTCCCGAATCACTTTTCCCCATCTTGATGGGAGAATATCTCTTTTCCAGAAATCGATATGAATCACTTTGCGATATAATCTTGCAATATAAGGATTGCGGTAATTTAAAATTTTTGCCTCATACCCCATCCGGTTTAATTTCGTCTTTAACGCATATGCCTGTAATACTGCACCATAGTTATGTGCATTGTGAAATGTCAGAATTCCGATTTTTTTCTTCTCACTCATTATTTTCTTACCTTTGCCCTGATTTTATTAACCATAATATCCCGTTCCATATGATTTAGCAGCAGGAAAAAGTTCACAATACAGCCAGCGATACCTGCGATCACGCACACTGCAAAAAATGTGAGCCAGTTGATTGGCAGCACATATAATGTCCTGATTCCAAAGAACACAGCCATCATAATTACCGTTGTTCCAATATATCTAAAGATGATCGGATAAAAAGTATTCCATTTTATCTTAAGGCATTTGCACGCATACAAAGGTACAAAGATAAGGTTTCCAAGAATTCCCGTCACCTTGCTTACCCCTGCTACCGCATAAATTCCAAGTGATGTAGTGTTTAAGAAGATGAACACCAAAAGTACATTGGTAAAACTGATGATCAACCAGAAAATAGAATTCACCTTCAACCTGTTTGTCACAAGGAATACGTTGTTTAAGGATGTCGTTACACCGGAAACCAGAAGACTCATCATGATCACCACAAGGAGAGAGTAAATCAGATCCACATCCTGATTCGGCACCCATAGCTGCATGAAATATTTCCCGAAAATAACAAGAATACAAAAAATAATATTCACAAAAAAGGAAGAAAACTTCATGGAAAGCTTCAATTCCTTTACCACTGCTTCTGTATCATCCTTCGCATAGTACATAGTAAGATTCGGACTAAACAGATTAATAAGTGTATTGGTCAGTGTTGAAATATAGGTTGGTATCTGTTGTGCGATAGATAATTCACCCATCAGATATGCACTGATCCAGATATTTGTAATTACCAGATCCAGTCCATCCGAAAGAACCTGCGACAGTCTGGAAATAGAGTTCCACATTCCAGCACTGATAAGTTCTTTTACCTTAATCCAATGAACATAACATTTTTTCAAATGGATATCCGGTACGAGCAGTCTTGTATAGTACATATTCATTACCAGACCGACAAACGTGCAGATACAGGTTACTATCCCGATGTAGGCTACATTTGGTGGCAGCATACCAAACAGCAGACACATTAAGAATACACGGAGTACTGCTGTCACAATATTGGCGATGCTGCTTAAGTATAATCGGTTCGTAATAAAAGTCGCAACATTATATACCGTACTGACCAACGTGATAATAAAGTTAAACAGGATAAAGAAAAATAAAAGCTTTACAGACCCTTCCAGTTCAACCGGAATATCTAACAATTTCTCCGCATTTAAGATCGCCGGTACTGCAACTGCAAGAATAACCGGTATGATCGCTATATTTGCCATTAATACAGATGAAAAATATTCATTGGCTTCTTTCTTCTTGCCCTGATGATACTCAATCGTAATAAATCTTCCTGCCACCGAATTCAGTGCCACGGTAAGAATTGTAATATAGTTGATGACGTTATTTCCAAGACTTACAAACCCATATGCTTCTTCCCCTACAGTATCGGTCAGAAATGGTGTGAAGAAAAATGCGATGCCTAGTCCTACAACAAATGTCACAAAGCTTGCAATTGTATTTATGATAAGTGCCTTATCTTTCCCCAGTTCTTTCATGCTCAAAAACCTCTATATAATCTTCGTAAAATTTCTTTTTTGGAAATTTTTTTGCACGCTCCAGAGATAACGCGCTCATTTCTATCTGCTTCTCCTTATCGTCTGCAAGACGTATAATCGCATCTTCCAGATTTTGAACAATATTCTCTCGGTCCACCCATACTGCCACATCAGAAGGTGCATACTCTATCATTCCACCAGACTTTGTGATAATTAGCGGTAATCCTGAAAGCATTCCCTCAATTGCAATCAATCCCGCTGCCTCTTCCCACAATGACGGAATAACCTGAATATCTGCCGCCTGATAATAACGATATAATTCACAGTTCTCAATATATCCAGTAAATCTGACATGTTCTCCGGCTTTCTCTACTAATTTCTGCACTTCCTGTACATAGGGTGTCACTACATTATCACCAAACTCAGCACTGCCTATCATAAGCAGTTTTATATCTGTTCTCTTTAAATTAATCATTGCCTGAAGCAGTTCTTTTGCACCTTTTACTTGTATAATTCTTCCACAAAAAAGCAGAACTATATCCTCTTTCTTAAATCCAAATTCATCTCGAATTTTTTTTCTCTCTTCTGGCGTAATCCGCTTCTTAAACTTGTCCTCATTCACACAATTATACACTGTGTAAGCTTTTACATCTTTATCCTCAGTTGTCCGCATCCACTCTCTTGTTGCAAACTGACTGATTCCAATCACGCTTCCGTAAATATGATCAATATATGGCTCGCACAAAAGGTGATGGTGAATATGAAGATATACATTCTCTTTTCCGAATTCCTGTGCAAAACGTTTGAATTCATGATATAATCCACCTTCTGCAACAATTGCATCCGGTCTGTATTCTTTCAGATAACGAAATACTCTGCGATAATAAGCAATATCAATCCATGTCTTGTTCTTAATAATTCGATTACTGTAACGTATCACACGATTGATCAGACGATCTGCCAATGTCGTCTTTGGAAGATATATAATTTTCGAATACTTATACTTCTCTGCAATCGCCCTCGCCTGCTCATTGTCCGCGCAAAATACCATAAACTGTACCCGGTGTTCTATTTCGTTTTGTTCTACAAGTATGGTCAACAGTTCTTCAATTGCCCCACCCTTGACAGCTGGTACCGGACCTGCTTCCGGCAATACTAATGCTATTTTTTTCACTCATTTATCCTCTCATACGTCGTGATAATGTCCACAAATAGAAATCTGGTATATATACTTTCAGCCATCCTGAAATCTTCCGATGCCTGTCTTTTGTCTGCAAAAGTGCATTCTTATGTTCTCTTGCAAATTTTTTGCAATATTTGAATTCAGCTTTGTACTGTTTTTTCTTCTCTGGAGACAATGCAGCATATTTTTCAAATACCCTGCTTACACTGCACCCTATCAGATTAATATCTGCAAATTCCGGTGAGATTTTCGTTAATTTCTCATAACACAGTTCTTCCACTCTCATAGCTTCCAGATATTTATCCTGAAATTCCTGCTTCATCGCACTTCCAGCATAAATCATATAATGATAAAATGGATATTGAATCAATGAAGCTCTCTCAAATTTTTCGGAGCAGACCACATTCGTGTTAAACAACAAGTCCTCTGCCACTTTATATTCTTCAAACCGAATATTTTCAATTAAATCTTTGCGATATAACTTACACACCGGTCCCCACACAGTAAGCATTGCAAGACCACTCTCTGTTTTGTTTTTTCCATGAATAATTGTACGTTCAGTTATAGTGCAGTTATCCTTTTCTTCCAGTTGATTTTCTTCCCGAAGCAGGCAGCATGCTACATCTGCATGATCTGCCTCAGCTAACCGATACAGACTTTCCAGCATATCTGCTTCAACCCAGTCATCTGCATCCAGAAACATCACATATTTTCCTGTTGCCAATTGTATTCCTTTATTTCTTGTCCTTGCAACACCTTGATTTTCCTGCTCATAAACCTGAATTCTGTTATCCTGTCGTGCCCATTTATGACAAACTGCAAGACTGTCATCTGTAGAACCGTCATCTATCAACAAAATTTGAAGATTTGTATAAGTTTGTCCACAAATACTCTCCAGTGTATGGGGCAGATATTTTTCAACATTGTATACAGGCACAACAATTGTTATTAAATCATTCATATATTTTCCTCATCTGTCCGATCTTCTACACTCTTTCTCTTTGTAAAATGAATATCACCACTGCCATATCCATGAAGTACTACTCCAATCCAGTGTAAGAAAATGGAAAAAGCAAAAGCCAGAATACAAGTTGCAATTCCAAAAATCATATTATTAATCGTACCACCATCAAATAACAATTTGGTATATGGAACAGATAAAATACAAAGTGCCAATACATTTCTTTTCTTTAAGAAATATGTAAGACTTCCTTCTGCAATTGCAAATGGAATCAACATATTTATCACCGCACCAACTACTCCGAAATTTGCATAGCCTTCTGCAATAAGTCCAGGCTGTGCATAAGATGCTGAAATATATTTTGCCGAAAGAAGCGGCAGACTCACATATTCGAATCCGAAATATCCCGCAAAACTCTTCACGTAAGTAATTCCATGGAAAAAACCGTGTACTTTCACATGCTGGATAATATTACCTCCAAGCTCCGTCCAGACACCAAATAGCCTGTAAACCTGTCTTACACATGAATCATAAATACTTTTGAAATTTGTAATCTCGCTTAATATATTATAGCTTCTGTCATAATAGAGATTTAACTTTACCAATTCAGATACCATTCCATATGCCATAACAACGAAAATCCCGAAAATCAATAACGGAACTACTTTTTTTCCTTTTTTATAATTATCATTCACTGCCACAAAGAGAAAGAAGATTAATAACAGCGGCATGATATATTGAATAAAAAGGAATCGATTGGTTCTTACCCGATAAAGGCAATATAAACCTCCTAAAAGACCACCCACTGTATACAAATTAAGATTTCCATGTGTACATAAGAATCGGGCTGTAAAGTAACAGAAAACCGGAACATATAGTACAAGTCCAGCTGTCCCCAATCTAAAATTAAAAAACAAAATAACAATTCCCATTAAGAAAACAGTGATATCATCCGTTCTCTTATACCTTATAAAATCACTCTGTTTCACTTCATCTGTCGTCTGTTTTAAACATAACAGATATAGGAGTATTACTGCCATAATAATAAAGTATACTCCCAAATAAAGTAGAAAGAAATCCTGTGGTTCCTGTACTCCCTCTCTTTCCATCTCCCTTAATCTGCTATCTGTAAAATACCCCGGGCATAAAACTCCGTCAATAAACACGTTAATCAGTATAAACAAATACCCTGCACTGAATATTTTTCGCTTTTTCTCATAAAGAACAGACACTGCTAAAAACACCACTAACGATATCAAAAGCAATGCACACCTCTCCCAGATATGTTCATCTCCAACCATAACTTTTTTATCCAACAGAAGATTCAGACAGATAAATATCGTGACTGCGACCATCCCAGCTCGTGTCACCTGAAACATTTTTTTTGTCATACATACCGCTTTCCTAAACTCTTGTCATTCATTAATACCATCACACATTTCACTGCAAGTTTCACGCTCTCTTTCCAATTATAGAGATATGGCTTTGCAAAAATTTTCCAGAAATACTTTCGAATATCTTTTCTCAATAATCTTTTTTCTGGTTCTTCCATAACTTCCCCATTCCTTGCCAGATAAAGCACATTCCATGCCAGACAGCTCTGTATCACAGGTGTCAGAAGTTCTCCGTCTTCTTTTGCCTGAAAATAATCTATCCGCTCATGCCACATTTCAAAATAATCCATGCAATCCTGTTTTTTATAAGTAACTCCCATAATGGAATCTGCACGTTGTAGATAGTAGTATATATTCTCCGGAATACACACCACACATTCCTGATTCTCATAAACTGGCACAAACACATATTCATCTTCGTAATGTCTTCCACATGGGAAACGCAGTTCTTTAAAAATTTTAGCATCATACAAAGCCCCCCATGCTGTAACAAGTACCCATTCACCCTGAAGCTCTTTTTTTATAATCTCTCTTCCCGTATAAAGCTCCTGCTTCTTATCCTGTGTCACATATATTTGCTCTGTAACTTTATTACTCTCATCTATTATCTGAATTCCACAAACTGCAATTGATGCCCGATTCTGCTGTAATGCATCATACAGTTTACAGATATAATCCTCATCAATAAAATCATCTGAATCAACGAACGCCACATACTCTCCCTGTGCAATATCCAATCCGGCATTTCTTGCATCAGACAAACCACCATTTTTCTTATGTATTACTTTGATTCGATTGTCTTTGTTCTGATATTGGTCACAGATTGCCGGACACTCATCCGGAGACCCGTCATCTACCAAAATAATTTCCAAATTTCCATAACTCTGATGGAGTAACGAATCAACACAGATTGTAAGGTATTTTTCTACTTTATAGATTGGCACAATCACACTGATTAATGGTTTCATTTCATTTCCTCATACATTTCTTCTAAACGTTCCGCCTCCACACGGATATCAAATCCATGTTCTGCAAGCTCTTTTCCAAAACTTCGTCTTGCCTTTCCGCTTTCTTTATAGCGTCCTGCCGCTCTTACCGCTGTCTTCGCCCATTCTGCCTTACTTTCCTCCAGCGACAGGAATGGACTGCCCATCACATCCACTTCCCTGGTGATCGTATCAGAAAACACACATGGCAGACCGCATGCCTGTGCTTCTACGCCAGTCATTGGCAGCCCTTCGAATAAAGATGGCATGACCATGACATCCATTGCCTGATATAACTCTCCTGTGTTATCCACCATTCCAAATATTTTTACTGAATTTATCAACCCAAGTTGTTTTATTTTCTCCTCAATCTGTGGTCGAAGTTCGCCATCTCCCACCAGCCATAATACACTGTCTTTGTGGATTTTTCGTATCTCCGAAAAAATATCTACCAGATACATCTGGTTTTTCTGCTGACTGAAACGGCCTACATTTCCAATAACAAGCTTATCTTTTGCCTGATACTGTGTTCTGATTTCATTTCTTGCTGTTTCGTTATAAGCATATTCATCACAGCAGATCGCATTTTTTAACACAGTATAATCTTTTTTGCCAAAAAGGAACGCTCCTGCTGCCTGCGAGCATCCGATCCGATCGGTAATGTACTTTTGAGATATGCTCCAAAGCATTCTATTCCGCACCGCTTTTCCTTTACTCTCCGCATATACAGTTGCATGGCTATGTACAATTCGATGACTGGTTCCATACTTTGCTGCAACCGGCAGACATAAAAATGCAATGTAGGGTGCATGCAGATGAACAATATCATATTCTCTGTGATGTTCCGAAAAAAACTGTTCAAAATATCTCCTTGTCTGTCTCATCTGTCTGCCGGACAATGCCGGATAAGTATAGACTCTTGAGCCAAGTTTTTTCACTTCTTTATCAAATGTCTCTTCCTGCTCTCCGAAGATCAGATAATCCATCTGGACACGTTCCATATTCATATGTCTCTGATAATTGAGCATCACTGTCCCGACACCGCCCACCGGGCGTTTTCCAATGATCTCCAGCACACGGGCTTCACGCATGATTTTTTCCTCCATTTATGCCCTACCCTTTAAGCATTTATAGCATAATTTTCTTTACACAAAAGAATTTTTCTATGAATTTTTTCTTAGTTATTCAGATTTGCGCAAAAATCTCTTATAAGAGTACTCCTTCATCCACCCCGGCATCATGAGTACGACAAAAGTTCCAACCTGCGCCTTTATATATTCAAACGTATTTGTAATTCCTAACTCGTGCTGCTGTTTTCTAAGTTTTTGAAAATCCTTGTAATAAGCCCATCCACTTCTTCGCTTTACTAATCCCATGCTTGTTCTCGCCCGGACAAGTATATCTTCCATGTTTCGGAACTGATATCCCTGTGACAACATCCTGCTCCATAGAGAATAGTCCTCCAGAAATGGAAAATGTTTATAATTTCCCGCTTTTAAAATAGAATCTTTCCTATACATAACTGTCATGTGATTTAAAGGATTACGCACTTTCACATACTCTAAAATTTCTTCCTGAGTCTTTGGCATATTCTTGACGCGGTCTATGGTTCCTTCATCATTAAATTCCCGGATAGCACCACCTACCACATCCACTTCAGGATGTGCTTCCATATATGCCCCCTCTTTCTCTAATCGATCCGGCATCGCAATATCATCTGTATCCATTCTTGCGATCAGATCATATTGGCATAATTCCACTCCTTTTGCCAGTGCACGGCCAAGCTGAACATTCTGTTCCATAGCATGCACATGGAGATAATCACATTTTTTCTGATACTCCGCCACTACCTGATATAATTCCTGTGTCAGAGGTCCATCTTCGATCAGAAGAATTTCATCTGCGGTCCTCGTCTGAACTAATATACTCTCTAAGGACGCTCTTAAATATTCTGGATTTTCTTTTTTATAAACAGACATCAATACGGATATTTTACTCATATTTTAAAACTATTACTCCTTCGCTTTAATTTTAATAATAGTGCCGTTTCCTGCAAAGCTTGGATCTATCACGCATTCTTCTATTTTATCAGTAAGCATTCCCTTATAATAAAAATGATTATCTCCTGTAAAAACTGCCACTACAGGGCTTTCATCTGAAAATGCCATTTTCATGAATTTTCTTGTAACCTCTGTAGTATCTCTTGCTCCCTCACCGATAATCAGTGGCACTCCCCATGTATTAATAGAAGCTTCCTTTAAAGTTTCTATCTGTGATGTGTAAAATGGAACATGTGCCAGCAAAATAATTGGCTTACCCTTTTCTATCTCCTTTTGCATTGCATCCAGTGCCTCAGGTGCTACCTGATATGTTTGATTATCTACTGCACATATTGTAAACTCCGGAAATTCCCATGCTTGAAATGCTGTGTTATTCTCTCTGAACAAATGATATATCTCCGCATCTTCTGCAATCGTTTCATTCCACGGTGAATACATCTCATGATTTCCCAACACGTACAAATAAGGAACTTTTAATTTCTGAAGATTGTCAGCTAAAAATTCAACATTTTCCTGCGAATAATAATCTATCATATCGCCACACATTAATACACCTTCCGGCTTCAAGCGGTTGGCATATGCAATCCATTCTGTAAACTGTGTAGACGAAAGTATTCCTTCCTCATTGACAAACGCCTTCATTCTTTCATCTGCATCGCCCAGAGAAGCGCCCAGATCTTGTTTCGTTTTAATAGCCATATGCATATCTGTTAAAAACAAAAAAGTATATTCTTTTTCCACTCCCGGAATGATAACCGTCTCTGTATTACTTACCTTAATATCCGGCAATGGAGCATAGTACGCATTATACGCCAGCACAATAAAAAATATTAGTGTTACAATCACAGCACCTATTCTTTTCATAATGACTCCTTAGATTTTTTTATACTCTCCAGAAAATCCACCACTTCATACTCTCCCACTTCTTCCTGAAATGATAGTTTCCGGTCATAGGTCAGGCTGCCAAAAACCTTTGAGAATATGTTAACTCTTCCGGCAAGCTTACCGATGATCCACTCGAATCCCGGAACGAGCCATATACTTCTTCCATAGCTTTCGGCGATCCGTGCTACCATATCTGATGTATTCACATATTGGCTGTTTTGTGGGCAATAGATACCATCTGCATCTCCTCTTATAATCCGATATAAGAACTCGCACAAATTCTCGATGTATATCATGCTTCTCTCATTGCTCACTCTCGGAAAAACAGGTATCTTGCCCGCCAGCTTCTCCAATGAAGCATAATTTCCGGTACAAGCTTTCCCATAAATCATTGGAGGTCTGATAACTGCTACTTTGAATGTATCACTTCTTTGCTCACATAAGTACCGTTCTGCGGCAAGCTTGCTTTTTCCATAAAAAGTAATCGGTGTACATTCTGTTTCTTCTGTAATCTGTCCCATTGTCATTCCATAAACACTCATCGTACTTAAAAAAACGAACTGACGAACCCGCTCAGCCCTTGCCTTATCCGCAAGTTCTTCTGTCAATTTTGTATTAACTGCATAATAGAGTGCCTCCATTTCCGGCTGTTCTTTCTGATGTACAATTGCAGCCACATGGAGGATCGTATCATATTTTGAAAAATCCATTTTCTTCCATTCTGAATTTCTCACAGAAACAAATGTAACATGCCATCGGTCTTCCAACGGCATGTTTCCATTTTTTTTCTCTATATACTGTTTGAATGAAGTTCCAACATAACTGTTGGTTCCTGTTATCAAAATCTGTTTTCCCATTATTTTCCCTCGAATAACCCAGCATGTCTTTTTATCCGCTGCTACTAGCTATTTATGCATTTCTCCGGTTCCACCTTCCACAACACCTTTGTGTGACAAGACTGCTGTGATCGTTCCAAAAAAGCACTTCAGATCCATTATAAATCCAAATTTTTTCACATACTCACCATCCAGTTTTGCCTTTACATCTATCTCCAACTCATCACGTCCGTTGATCTGCGCCCATCCGGTCAGTCCCGGCATTACATCATTCGCACCATACTTATCCCGTTCCTCGATCAAATCATACTGATTCCACAAAGCTGGTCTTGGTCCGACAATACTCATCTTTCCCATAAGGATATTGATGATCTGCGGCAATTCATCCAGACTGCTTTTTCTTAAAAATTTTCCTACTCTTGTAATATACTGTTCCGGATCAGCCAGCATATGGGTTGGCATATCCTTTGGCGTATCAATTCTCATAGTTCTGAATTTGTAGATCATAAAGTGTGTCTTATGGATTCCAACCCTTTTCTGTTTAAAAAGGATTGGTCCTCTACTATCAATTTTAATCGCAATGCATAAAATCAAAAACAACCAGGATAACAGAATTAATGCCATCGCCGATAAAAGAATGTCAATTATTCTTTTCACTCCCATATAAAGTTTCTGTGACATTGTAAATTGTCTCATCTTTTTGATTCCTTTCATGTATCTGCAATTATGCAAGCATCAGACAATAAATAGATATACCTGTACCTATCAGCATTAAAAACGCTATAAGACTCTGATAATTCTCTAATTTCATGCTGCATCTCACTTTTTGGTTTATAAAAATGAGACTCAGTGGAAAGATTAGCGGCAAATAATATCTTGGCGATACTCCGTTAATTACCATTGATCCTACCGGTGTAAAATCCAGATATAATGCCGTCCAGACCAGACATGCTGTTCCAAATATTAATACTGCATTCCATATTTTCATTATGAATATTTTTCTTTTCATCTGTGCATCATATATTTTTTCTGTCATTCCAAAATCCGTCACAAATGTAAACAACATTGTAAGCAGTACTACAAAATATCCTATTCCATCATAGATTCCACGATATGCAAAATTTGCAAGCACTTTGGAACCAATAAAATAAGATGCAAACGTTGTTCCAAGTGATTTCAGCAAAACTCCTGTATACGTCAACGGATATCCCAAAATCATAGATAACTGACTTGTCTGGCTCGTATCTCCTCCACGGTAATCTCCTACCTCTGCTCCGCTTGTAACATTACCTATTAACGGCAGTATAAAGGACGCAAACATTAATATTAATAAGACAAAGATTCCTGCTTTAAACAGATTCTTTTGTCTCCTGCTATAAAACTTGTCCTTCGGCATAAGCCAATATAATGCCAAAAATGGAATATAGACCGCCTTTGAAAAGCAACCCACAACTATAGCAAGAATAGATACCATCGTCCGTTTTGTTTGAATTTTTTCTTCACTCAGGTACTCTGTTACAAACAATGCTATGCCCAACATTAAAAGTGCTATCACAAATGCATCATATGTAAATGACGAAAAAAGAAATACCGTTGTTGGCAGCAATCCCACACACATCAATGTACATTTTCCATACTTGCTGAAATGAATCGCACACGCAACGACAGCCGTACAAAACAGTAAATTAAAAAACTTTCCTAAAAATACAGTTACTACATAAGACAGTCCCAGCGTCCTTCCTAATCCAAGCCCTAATATCTGTGGAAGATAAGCCCTTTGTCCATATCTGAGAAATCTTCCTTTTTGTGATGACAATACAACTGTATCATTTGCCTGATTAAGCCATTCTCCTATCCATTGTTCTTCCTCTAACGTGTCCCCTGTTGGTACACGCATTTCTACATTTGACATCACAGCATCACTGTACTCCATATAATTCCATACCCAGGAGTCTGTATATGCTATATTATAATGAATCTGTTCATCCCATGAATCAAATGAATGATGTGCTGATAAGATAATCACCATTCCTAATGCAACCGATACCATTGCATACATCCATTCGGGTCTTTTTCCAAAAAAAGTCCAATGAGAAACAAATAAGTAACTTAGCAACAATACTGAAAATACAAGCAGAAACTTTGCCCAGGAAAATACCGTGTGATTTACAAATATTATTGAATTTAACTTATCCGCATCTTTGTTTTCCACTGTCAATTTCAGGCTGTCAACTTTCTGATCTACCCAAACTGCAGATTTTCCAAGCAAAAATGATGCAGTATCTTCCAGTTCCACCACTTCTTTTTGTCCATATCCATCATAGAATGTCACTTCCATTCTGGAGCTGATATCCGTCTTGCTTTGATAAATCAAATAGATAGAGCTCACATATCTTCCATCAAATAAAAAATCATACGTTGTCTCTCCATCTTTATTCTCTGCCTTTTGTCCTTCGCTTACCTGAAAAGTCTGCTCATATTTTTCATTTTTAAACGAATTCCACTGTAATAATACCTGTTCTACAAATAACGATAGGAAAAATATTACAATAATTGCAATAAAATCTCTAAGATATATTTTTTTATTTTTTAGAATTTGTTTTATCTGTTCCATTTTCCTTTTTCCTATCAAGCTGCAAAATAAATCCCATTCCTGCAAGTACAAGAATTAAGATGACTTCCCAAATTTTTTCCATATTATATACCCTGTTTTCTGGTTCTACCGATTCTGAATAGAGTATGTCGGAACCATACGCTGCACCCATTCCCGTATATCATCCGGTTCTTCTACCACATGCTCTTTGATCTCTTCTAACTGTTTTAAAAACTTCTCTTCATCCATCTGAATCGGTTTACCAATATGAATTAATTTGTTGGCTGTTTCCTGCATGCCTTCTTCTTTCATGAGCATCTCTTCATACAGTTTTTCGCCTGGTCTTAATCCTGTAAATACGATCTGGATATCCTCGTCGGGTTTATGTCCCGAAAGAAGTATCAGGTTTCTCGCAAGGTCTACGATCTTGACCGGTTCTCCCATATCCAGGACAAAGATTTCTCCCCCCTTTGCATAGGCTCCTGCCTGTAACACAAGAGATACTGCTTCCGGTATTGTCATAAAATAACGGATAATATCCGGGTGCGTAACGGTAACCGGTCCGCCTGCCTCAATCTGCTTCTTGAATAAAGGAATCACACTTCCGTTGCTTCCAAGTACATTACCAAATCGAACCGCTACATATTCTGTCTTAGAACGATTATTGTATGTCTGAATAATCATCTCACAGATTCTCTTGGTAGCGCCCATAATATTCGTTGGGTTTACCGCCTTATCTGTAGAGATCATGACAAAGCGTTTTACATTGTATTTATCTGCGGCCTGAACCACTTTCCAAGTTCCTAAAACATTATTTTTTACTGCTTCATTCGGGCTGTCTTCCATCAACGGTACATGTTTATGCGCTGCCGCATGATATACGATCTCCGGACGATATTTATCAAAGATCAAATCCATGCGCTTTGTATTTCTTACGGAAGCGATCAATACGACCAGATCGAGTTCCGGGTAATTTCTTCTTAACTCCTGCTGGATATCGTATGTAGTATTTTCATAAATATCAACGATCACTAACTGTTTTGGATTGTGTGATGCGATCTGGCGGCATAACTCGCTGCCAATCGAACCACCTCCACCAGTAACCATAACTACCTTATCAGAAACATATCCCATGATGGAATCAAGATCAACGGTGATCGGATCACGTCCCAAAAGATCATTTACATCAACATCTTTTAATTTGCTGATACTGACATCGCCATTTACCAACTGATACATACCAGGTAAACGTTTTAATTCACAGCCGGTCTGTTTACAAATATCTAAAATTGCCTTTGTCTCTTTTGCACTCGCTGTCGGAATTGCAATAATAATCTCATCTACAAGATACTCATTTGCAATTTCTATGATATCATTTCTATCTCCAAGGACTTTGACACCATGCATATATTTTCCAATTTTGCTTTTATCATCATCCACAAAACCTACAATATGCATATTCACAAAACGGCTGCCGGAAATTTCTTTGATAATAGAATTTCCTGCTTCTCCGGCACCTACTACAAGCACTCTCTTAAGATTCTTCTCATCCACTTTTTTTCCAAAAAAAGTTCTGACTGCACGGTAGGAATAGCGGCTGATAAACATAAATGCCAATAATAGTGTTCCATAAATAAAATACCAGCTTCTAGGCAGCGGATACTCCTGATCTCTGTAATTCAGAAGAATCGTCACTGTATTGAGTAGCGTATCTACAATACATGCTGCTGCAAGATACAATAATTCGGTTACCCCTGCATATACCCAAAGGCTGCTATACAAACGAAATACATAAAATACAATAATCGCGATCACTAACGTTGCCGGCAATGAACTCCATACAACGCCAATATAATACTTTGGTACAGCCGAAAGACTAAATTCGAATCTTACAATCAATGCCGTGATGCTTGTCAATATTACAATGCAAATATCCATCAGCACCATAAATATTCTTTTGATCCATAATGTTTTATCTAAGTTTTTCATAAGTCCGCCACTTTTCTCTATAAATTATTTTGCATATACTTCATAATGTTCTGTATTATAAATTTTACTAAATCCAATGCTATTAAAAAATTCAATATTGTCATACTCAGAATTAATAACCAGACAATTGCAGCCATAGGATTCTGTTTCTATCTGCAGCTGTTCCAGATTCTCCTGGGTAAAAGATAAACCTTCACCATAAATAACAGCAAACCTGGTATCATATTCCCGAAGCTCACCTGCCACCTCTTCCGGTGCAAGAACTCTTGGTTTTTCTACAAATTCCAACTGTTCAGCGATCTCCATGACTTCATTTGATATTTTATAACTGTTTGTGATAAATTCCAAATGCTGCGACGTATAATTTAATCCCATCCCTGCCTGAATCAGTAAAATATATATCACTATGACAATTATTTTTTCTTTCTTAGATGGTATGTTTATCAAATAGTCTGTCATTGTAACTCCAACAACCGATACTATGTTTAGTATTCCATAGACCATCCAATGATCTGTCTTCTGACCGCTCATATTTAGTATGCCATTTGCAATTCCCGGCGTCACCAGAAAAAGTATACCAAAAATCTCATATATTAACAAATTTCTTTGTCTTTTTTTATTTATAATCAAGAAATAAAATATTGCAACAAAAAGGAAAAAAACATTTGTTCCCATCCCATTGTAAGAAAAATATGCATTTTTAATGTCTTCCCACAACCCGGACATATTTATACCCCTTCCTTACAAACCAGACAAGAATCATCAGCAACATCATCAGGAACACATAAAACCAGCCTTTGTGATGTAACAATTGTGCCGCCGGATACAAAATAATAAATAATACTGCCTGCATCATAACCGGATGTTTTACACAATCGGATACTTTATTTTTTTCTCCTCCATACATGAAATTTAACATACGCATCACTTGTAAAAACACATATGGAAGAATGCAGCATTCCAACATTACACTACCATTCCAACAGCTTCGGAATATGCCTGTCACCGGAGTTTCTACCGCTGTATATATTGGTACATAATAGATAATTTCTACAATTATTAAAAATACTGCCTGCATTTTTTCCTGCTTAAAAAAGAACTTTCCAATTTCCCAATAACAGCACATAAAAAATGGTAAAATGAATAATGGAAGGATTACCTTTATCAGCAATGCCGGATGTAATCCGGAAACCCATGCAGTGACCGCATATAGCATCTCATAAGGTGAAAATATCTTTTCCATCTGCGTAGCAGGATACTGTTCGCCAGTATATGGCTGATATATATATGCAGAATTGGTATCAATTGATGTCATTACTGTTTGTACTGTCTGCTCCATCTGTGGTTTTACGCAAACTACAGAAAACAATATTGCTATTGCGGTTACTACCATTGCAATTTTTACAGCTTTATGCCCACTTCCCGATTTTCTTTTATGTTTGAAACATCCAAGTATTGCTTTTTTATTTGCTAAAATGGATACCACACATATCGTAATCGTCGCAAGCAGCCAAACCATACTAAGTTTTTCTAATGTACAGCCACGATATAAAAAAAGTACCGCAACACCCCAAAATATTCCAAGCATAGTAACAAATCCATTTGCATATGTGCTTGATATATTTCTCTTTTTTACACCTGCTGCTGCATCTATCAATGCACCTGCTAACAATGGTACTAAAAAAAACAAATAAATTACCAGCAATATTCCTGCTGCATTTTTCATTCATTTTCTCCTAACACTTTATCGACTTTGCGTTCTAATAAAGTTTTATATACTTTCGTTCCCTTAATATACTCCAGTTCGTTTTCTACTTTGTTCATATGACATTTTAACTCACTAAGTGCACTGAGTATCGGATTATCCTGCAACCCTGCTTCCCTGATTCTAAATGCAATTTTTACCTCTCTTACATTATTTTCCCATTGATTTTCAAATATGATCTGTGGATCTTCCGATGCAAATATAAAATCATGATCTTTTGTTATGATGGCATTGTGCCGATAATGTTCAATTTCATATTCATTGTTATCTTTTGTCACAATTTGCACCTTGAGATTTTGCAAAACACATGAAACATTTAATGGATCCAATCGTATTTCTGATACATACTGTGTGAATTCAATCGGAATATTCAATTTTACATTCTGTCCTATAATATGATTTGTAATTGCCTTGTCTTCAAGATAGTTTGTTCCATCATTTAAGAACACCTGTAAGAATAAGTTTTCCTCCGGAAGCAGTTTTTTCACATCGTATACTTCTTTTTTGTAAGCAATAAGGCTTGCGTTATAGCCATTTTTCCCACCATATACATATTGATTAAATGCTTCATTCATATTTTCAAATATAACAATTTCTTCTTCCGTAATATCAAAGCAATCATAAATTTCATTGATTGTCATGATATCTTTCATAGCACTGCCATTTCTGGTATAAAAAGCAGACACCGCACGGTATATTACAAATTTCACTGGAATTGGAAATGAAAATACCCATTCATAATCAATAATTTTATATTTGCTGTCAGTCTGATCTTTTATGATATTATCAAAGCTCATATCGATATTCATTTCTTTTCCACATTCCATCTCATCTGGGAAAGAAACTTCGCCAAACACCTGTACAAATTGTGCATCCGGCATAAATGTTCTTCTTTCTATATTAACATTGCTTCTTATGATTCCATCATACATTCGAAGCAAAGAAAGAAATCTTACTTCGTCTTTATCCTCAAGAGCCTCCAACATTGTATTGCAAAGACTCTCCCCGGTTAAAAATTCAAAAGCGATCTCGTTTTCTGAAATCAGTTTGGATGGACACAGGATACCTTCATCCTTATTTTTTTCATAATAATCAGACATCTTCCTGATATGTGCTGCTCCGTCTTTTGCCAATGCTCTTTTTACAACCAGTCTCTGTTCCCCATCCTTCATTATGTAGGTTTCTATCTGAAACTGTTTTCTTCTCTCTTTTGTAATTTTTGAGTAAATTTTCTTCAAGATATCACCTCACACTATTTTGTAACTTCTATAAAGAACGAATTTGCAAAAAATTCAAATTTTTTTTCTTTTAAAAGATTTGCATAGACTCTGTTTTCGTTAAAAAGCATCATTCTTGTATTATCGAAAGTATCTAAACCTATATTAAGATCATCTTCTCGTGGAAGGTACTCATCAGAAAAAATCTGTACAGGGAATTTATAATCCGGAAACGGATAATAAAATTCTGCTTTCCCATATCCAGCATCTGTAATTATTTTCTTTAATGCCTCTTTACTAAAAGTTCTCACTTTACTATCTGTATCAATATAACCTTCCAAACCATCAAAAAATTTTCCAGTATGGTCTTCTCTGGAGCCTGCCCAATATTTCAATCCAAATTTATTTTCAATAGCAATCAGCAGTTTTCCATCTTCTTTCAAATATCCACTGATTTTTTTTAAAAAGGCTTCAAATGGATGTTCATCATCCGTGTAATAACCGGCATATTCCAATACTCCGATCAATGTAATATAATCATACTTTTCTTTCAAAACAACATCATTGAAATTTCCAACCATAATTGTAAGATTATCGTATTCTTTATTACGGTTTGCATTAATTAATGATCTGCGTTTAGAAAGATCTACACTCGTCACATGCTTTGCATTTCTGCAAAGTACTCCACTGATAGCTCCACATCCTGCCCCAATTTCAAGTACAGATGCATCTTTTTTTAAAGGATACCACTCCAGTATATTTTGTCTGACAGGTGAAAAATGATATAACACTGGCCACCGGTCATCTTCTGCAAGTATCTTCTCTACGTCTGGTTCTTCCATAATAAGCTGTAACAGATCTTTCTCGATGTCCCCGTCACTATATTGATCCTGTCCATTATAAAATGTATAATCTAACGTTACTTTTCCAATCTGCTCTGTCATAGAACCTCTTTTCTATAGTTATCTACAACTACTATTTTTTACCCAAGAATCTCCTTGATATCCTTTATAAAATCAAATACATGCTCATTTTTTACATATAATGGATTCGCTGTCACATGTTCTACCTGCGGTCTGTAAGCTTTACAGATTTCAGTCAGATGTGTTGCAATGTTCATTGGACTGATATTATCCAGTGATACCATGTTATCATTGAAATCCTTAAGATCTTTATTCGCATAAGTATTCGTGATCGTCTTTACATCAAATACCGACATCTCAAGTGGCGGATAACTTGGATGTGGTGAACACATCAGTGAAATTCCTGCGTAAGTTTCCTGCAAAGTCCGCGCATATTCTTCAATTGTAAGCTTTCCAACGGAGACAAGCTCTTTGCCGTTTCCAAGCGGAATTGAACGGTGCATCTCCCCTGCCGAAAGAATCTCCCATTCCTCAATATCCGGCTGCATCATCACCCATTTTTTCAGAGCCGCTACTACAAGGTTAAATGCATTTCGCTCCGTACCTGGACGTCCATAAACAAGAATCTGTTTTTTCTTATCAACCTGTGCAGGCATTTGCTCTAACGCTTTTCTTAATCCATCATTTAAGACAGGATCAAATGCAAAGCTATGCGTAAAATGGTAATGATTTTCATTGAAGAATTCTTTCAACAACATACTGTTAAAAATTGCAATTGTTGGATAATCACTTTTGTAGGTAGAATCTGCAAGCAGGTACTTCGTAGACCAGGAGTAAAATCCTGGCTCATAATCCTGAATAAAATAGAGAAAAATATTTGGTTTGATTCCAAATGTATTTTCAAATCCAACATAAGCATCCTGACAACAATACGCTGTCCACCAGCCAGTAAATAAGAAATAGTCATTCTCTGACACTGGAATACTGCGGTTAAAACGATTGCTGTATGGAATAATCTGTTTTGCAACGAGAGAATCATCTTCTGCTTTTACAAATGTATACTCATCGGAATATTTTTTAATGGCTGCTTTGTCTGGCTCTGCGTCTACTAAAATAATACGTGCATCATAGCCTAATGCTTTCACTAAAGTATCGAAAAACTTCAGTGCAGTTGAGATTCCACCAAAGACATGCTCTGCATTGATAGACGGAACCAGAAGGTTCATTCTGCGGTTCGGATATTCTATCTTACGGAAAGTGTATGGTGTAATTTCATATACATTCGTATCCAATTGTGGAAGTCCGGTTTCTCTTTTTCTCTTCAGAAGCATTTTTTCCTCCTGCTCTTTGACAGTCTGCTGCACCGCGGCACAAATTTTGGGCTGACAACAATAATAATCAAGATTTCTATTATAATATGGATCTCCGTTTTTCCGGTAGGTCTTATACATCTGATCCGACAAATCAAAGTCAATCTGTGGGATTTTACTTGCATCCCTGCTCTTAGATTCATAATGATACAGACAAACATTTGGATCGTAGATATTCACGAGTCCATGCTGGTTTGCACGAAGTGCAAGTTCAATATCGCTTCCACATACAATGAATTTCTCATCAAATCCACCGATTTTCTCAATTGTCGCCTTCGAAACTGCAAGACAGGCTCCCGTTACCGCCGAAACATTTCTTGTTACCATCGGTGACACAAATGGCGATCCATAGTGCTGCGGTTTCATTCCCTTGAATACATGATCAGCCCAGCCACCCATTCCAATAACTACTCCTGCATGCTGGATCGTATTATCTTCATATAAAAGCAATCCACCGACAACACCAACATCTTTTCGTATAGCTTTCTCTACCAGTCTTGTAAGCCATTCCGGTTCAATAACTTCTACATCATTATTCAAACATACATAGACATCTCCGGTTGCGAACTTCATTCCATAATTATTAAGCCTTGACCAGTTAAACTCAAACGCCGCATCTTTCACGATGACATTGTCATGTTCTTCTTTCACCTTCTTCAGATAAGTAAAAGTCTCTTCCCTCTCAGAATTGTTATTTAAAATAATAATCTCAAAATTTTTATAAGTTGTCTTCGCAAAAATACTGTCAATTGCAGCCTTTAACAAATCTGCATGATCTTTAATCGGAATAATAATGGAAACCTTCGGTTCCTCATTCATGTGATATCTCACATCATAGACAAACAAATTCTCTGTCTCATTTGCAGTCGCTGCTCCTTTGCCATAAACACGGTCTAAATGTTCCTGAATCGCATTAAGTCCTGCTGTCTGTGCATATGGCTTTGACTCCGGGTTGGCTGCTGTGGAGCTCGGAAGATCTCTCCAATGATAAAGTATCTCAGGGACATGTCCAATCTTGTCCGTCATCTCTGTCATTCGAAGTAACAGATCATAATCCTGGCTTCCGTTGAATTCACTGCGAAATCCACCCACTTTTTCAAATAAGGACTTCTTGAATCCAATCAAATGTCCTAAATACATCTGGCTCAGGAAAAGATCCGGAGACCAGTCAGGTTTACATAATGGATCTCTCGTTTTTCCTTTCGCATCAATAATATCCATATCGCTGTATATGATCTCAGACCCTTCTTTTTTTATCTTCTGATAAAATTCATGTAGTGCAGACGGTGCAAGCTCATCATCATTATCCATAAGAAGGATATACTCTCCGGATGCAAGCGCTGCTGCTGCATTGGTTGCTCCTGAAATCCCCTGATTTTTCTCTAATAATTTAATTTTAATCCGGCTATTTTTCATTGCTGATAAGTGCTCTCTTACCTCTTGCCTTGTAGAGCAGTCATCTGCAATGCAAATCTCCCAGTTTTTGTAATTCTGCTTTTCTATAGATTCAATCGCCTTATCAAGCCACTTAATTTCTACATTATATACAGGCATTACAATGGAAAAAAGAATCTCTCCACTATAATTTTTTAATTTTTCTTTCTTCACTCTGCCATATCCAGGTTCATAATTTACACTGGCAGATAAACGCTGTTTAAAAATCTCCGGTCCCTGATTTTTTAAAACTTTTAATCCTTTTTTTATTTTCTGAGGATTTCTTACTCCCTCTTTTATAATTGCTGCAAGCTTCTGTGTTCTTCCCATAATGCTCCTTTTTATATACAGCGATTCATATCATCGCTGATTTTACTCGCTGTTCGCCTTCCCATAGCCTACTCTTCATTACAACTTACTATGGAGTTCAAATCAAAATATCCAACAGTAACTTTTTTAGATAAAACCTGTATACAACATATATCATATAATCTGTGATGAACTTCTAATTCGTCACCATTATATCCTGTACATCCTAACTGTAGCAGATACTGTCCTTTTTGAAATGGCAATTTTTGTCTGAATGATACTGTAAGTATGGTCCCTGCCTCTATCAGCCCAGGCTCTAACCCTTCAATAAGTGAATTGGTTCCGGTAAGATCCGTTCCCTTTAAATCCCGGATTGTAAATGCAAAAATTGGATTTAACACATCCTCATGAAACTGTACCTTTAATTTCAAAACACACTCTTCAAATTTAGAAACAGTATTCGTAATCTTTCCTGTTGCATCGAAAATTCCAAAGTCAATAATCTCTGCCTTTTTATCGCCATACTCCTGCTTATCCGGATTTAAAATCATGGATTCTTTCCATGCAACTCCTTCTATTGCTGCATGACCGTCTTCTTTTTTCGGGCTGTCTTCCATCTTTGATTCTGCCATTACCCTTTTGTAAAGATCGATCATATCCTTTGGTTTGCCCTCTGCAAGCTTTACCCCTTTATTCAAAAGGACAACTCTGTCACAGTATTTTCCAATGCTCCCAAGATCATGGCTGACAAAAAGAATGGTCTTTCCCATTTTCTTAAATTCTTCAAATTTGTGATAACATTTCGTCTGAAAAAATACATCCCCAACCGAAAGTGCTTCATCAACAATAAGGATTTCCGGCTCAATATTGATTGCAACTGCAAATGCAAGACGTACAAACATACCGCTGGAATATGTTTTGACCGGCTGATTTACAAAATCACCAATATCCGCAAAATCTAAAATATCCTGCAGCTTTTCATCTATCTCTTCTTTGGTAAAACCAATCATGGTTCCATTCAGATAAATATTTTCAATTCCGGTATATTCCATATTAAATCCGGCGCCAAGTTCTAGCAACGCAGAAATACGCCCATTTACTTTGACTTCCCCATCGGTTGGATTCAAAACTCCAGTGATGATCTTTAAAATTGTAGATTTTCCTGAACCATTTGTTCCAATAATGCCAACTGTCTCTCCCTGACCGACCTGAAAAGATACATCATTCAATGCGTAATGCTCTTTTCCAAGTGGTTTTTTTGAAAATCCTAATGCATCTTTCAAGCGATCCCGGTTTCTGTCATATAATTTATATATTTTTTTTACATGTTCTACTGAAATTGCGATGTTATCCATGCAGTTACCTTTCTATAACACATCTGCAAAATGTGGCTTTAATTTTTTGAATATTTTTGTCCCGATTATGAATAATACAATTGTAAGTATCCAATAATAAATTGTCATGCCTGGTTGTTCCCAAAATCCAGCCTTATTGATCAAAGAATCCCTATATCCTGCCACAATATAATACATTGGATTTAACTTTAAAATTGTAATCAGAATCGGATTCAATTCCATCCCATCAATATTCCACATAATTGGTGTCATCCAGACGCCTATCTGCAAAATAATGTTAATGATCTGTCCAAGATCTTTGAAAAATACTACTATTGCAGATGTTGCATATATCAGTCCTAATAAAAGAATCATCATCGCAAAGGTATAATATAACATTTGCAATGTATACAAATCCGGATAATACCCATAACACGCATATAAAACAATTGTAAATACAATAAAAAACAAATGCACAAACAAAGCCGATATCAATTTAATAATTGGTAAGATATCAATCTGGAATACTACCTTTTTTACCAGATAGCTATACTCCATCAGCGCATTTGTTCCGCCGCTCAGTACCTCCTGAAAGAAAAACCATGGTACAAGTCCTGCTATCAGCCACAAAACAAAAGGTGCTGTAATTCCCGATCTGAGATTAATGCCACTTGCATGCATTCCCTTTTCAAATACAAACCAATATACCAATACTGTTACAATCGGCTGGACAAAAGCCCAGATAATTCCCAGATAGGATCCTGCAAATCTGGTTTTAAAATCATTCTTTGACAAGTCCCATATTAATTTTCGATTACTTATTATTTCTTTCAGCATATTGGCTTGTTTTATTTCCGTTGGCATGCTTTTCCTCTAACTTTCATTCTCTTAAGCTATAACTTATTTACGGTTTTTGACATATTCTGAGATTCCACTCCATACTTTATCCTTATCAGATAATGTAAGATCCGCCTCAGTCATTCCTTCCGGCATCGGCCATTCCACACCGATCTCCGGGTCTTTCCACAACAGTCCGCCCTCATCATTTGGATGATAAAAATCTGTTACCTTATAACAGAATTCTGCATAATCGGACAATACGATAAATCCATGGGCAAATCCCTTTGGAATAAAGAACTGTTTCTTATTCTCTGCAGATAAAGTTACACCAAACCATTTGCCAAATGTCTCTGAACCCTCGCGCAGATCGACTGCAACGTCATACACCTCTCCGTTTACCACACGCACCAGCTTGTCCTGTGGATAATTAATCTGAAAATGTAATCCTCTTAATACGCCTTTTTTGGATGCAGACTGATTATCCTGTACAAATTCACAGTCAATTCCTGCCTCTTTGAAATCATTGTAATTATAAGTCTCCATGAAATATCCACGGGCATCCCCAAATACGGTCGGCTCAATCACTTTTAATCCTGCAATTCCATTGCAATTGTCTGTTACTTTTATTTTTCCCATTTTTTATACTTCCTTTTCGAATCTTTTTTATCCATAGATGAAAATAAAGACTTTATAATCCCTCTGCGATTTCCATCAGATATTTTCCATAATCTGTCTTCAATAATGGCTGTGCAAGTTTCACAAGCTGCTCTTTGTCAATGAATCCCCGCTTGTAAGCAATTTCCTCGATACAGGAGATATATAATCCCTGACGTTTCTGGAATGCTGACACGAAATCTGCTGCTGCAAGAAGCATGTCATGATTTCCGGTGTCTAACCAGGCAAATCCTCTTCCCAATGTTTCAACATTTAAAGTTCCACGGTTCAGATATTCATTATTTACGCTTGTGATCTCTATCTCACCCCTTGCGGATGGTTTTACATTCTTTGCAATCTCAACTACATCATTGTCATAGAAATAGAGTCCCGGTACTGCATAGTTTGACTTCGGATTTTCCGGTTTTTCCTCGATGGACAATGCTTTTCCATTCTCATCAAATTCTACAACCCCATATTCTCTCGGGTCTCTTACATAATAGCCAAAAATGGTTGCGCCGGCTTCATTTTCTGTACGCTCAGCTGCGCTCCGAAGAACTTTTGAGAAACTCTGTCCGTAAAAAATATTGTCTCCTAATACCAATGCCACTGCATCTTTTCCAATAAATTTTTCGCCGATAATAAATGCATCAGCAAGTCCTCTTGGCTGTTCCTGTACCGCATACTCAAATCTCATTCCAAGCTGTGATCCATCCCCTAATAACTCCTCAAACACTGGCAGATCCCTTGGTGTAGAAATAATCAGTACTTCTCTGATTCCAGCAAGCATTAAAGTTGATAAAGGATAGTAAATCATTGGTTTATCATAAACCGGCATGATCTGCTTTGAAATTGCTTTTGTCAATGGGTATAAACGTGTTCCGGATCCTCCGGCTAAAATAATTCCTTTCATTTTTCATCCTCCTAAAAAATTCATTTTATCACTTTTTGGTAAAACGCAAACAAGCAGTATCATCCGACCTACGGACGGTACTGCTATTTGTGCTATTATTATTTTCCCTGATACATATCTTCATAATATTTCTGATAATCACCACTGGTAACGTTGTTCATCCAGTCTTCATGTTCTAAATACCAGGCGATGGTCTTCTTAATTCCATCCTTGAACATCGTCTCCGGTTCCCAGCCTATCTCAGCTTTTATCTTGTCAGGTGCGATTGCATATCTGCGATCGTGTCCCTTGCGATCCTCTACATATGTGATCAAATCTTTGCTTACATTTGCTTTTCTTGGATCAGTATCAGGAAGAATTTCCTGTAGAGTCTCAATGATAATATTGATAATCTCAATATTACGCTTTTCATTATGTCCGCCAATATTGTAAGACTCACCAAGCTTTCCATGTTCCTGGACCATGTCAATTCCCTTTGCATGATCATCTACATATAACCAGTCACGGATATTCAATCCATCTCCGTACACCGGTAATTTCTTTCCGTGCAAAGCATTGTTAATAATTAATGGAATCAACTTCTCCGGGAACTGATATGGTCCATAATTATTAGATGTATTCGTCACATTAGCCGGAAAATGATACGTATCAATATAAGCCTTCACTAACATATCAGAAGACGCTTTACTAGCGGAATATGGACTGTGTGGCTGATATGGAGTTGTCTCATAAAAATAGCTTTTTCCATCATCAGGAAGTGAACCATATACTTCATCTGTCGATACATGAAGGAACTTTTTACCAGTTTTAAAACTGCCATCTGGCAGCTCCCATGCTTTTTTTGCACAATTAAGCATAACTGCTGTTCCAAGAACATTTGTCTTGACAAAAACTTCCGGATTTTTAATACTTCTGTCAACATGACTTTCTGCCGCGAAATGCACAACACGGTCAATATCATTTTCTTCAAAGATCTTCATGATAGCATCCTTGTCCGTGATGTCTGCTTTAATGAAAGTGTAATTATCTCTATTTTCAATATCTTTTAAATTCTCCAGATTACCTGCATATGTCAATGCATCTACATTGATAATTCTGATTTCATTATCATATTTGCGAAACATATAATGAATGTAGTTCGATCCAATAAATCCAGCTCCTCCAGTTACCAAATAAGTTCTCATTCCGAGATCCTCCTATCATCACAATTATTTGTCATTTTACCATATTTTATATACTAAGACAAGTTTTACACATCTTAGGATTTTATTAACTATTTCAGCTCTGCCATATAAACATCCAATGCGTCTTTCCAGTCAGCCATCTGATAACCATCCGCTAATCTCATCATATAATTATCCAGAATGGAATATGCTGGTCGGTCAGCCGCTGCCGGATTCATCTGTTTATACTGTTTACTTGTTACATGATTTACCTTTGTGCTTTTTCCTGCTCTTTTGAAAATTTCCTCTGTAAAGTCTGCCCAGTTTGTATCTCCCTCGCAGGTAGCATGATACAGACCATAATTTTCCGTTCCCTCAAAATGATGGATTGCCTTTGCAAGCTCTACTGCACTTGTTGGCGATCCAAGCTGATCGCAGACAACACTCACTTCATCATGAGTCTCCGAAAGGTTCAGCATAGTTTTTACAAAGTTTTTTCCATCTCCATATAACCAGGCTGTACGAAAAATAAAGAAATGGTTTGAAAACTGTTGAACAAACTTCTCCCCCTCGAGCTTTGTTTTACCATAAGCACTCACCGGATTCGGTGCATCAAATTCAGTATATGGTTTTGTACCATTTCCTTCAAAAACATAATCTGTTGAAACATGAATCATCTTTGCGCCAACTGCCTCTGCTGCAATGCTTAAGTTTCTTGGACCCAAAGCATTGATACGATAGGCTGCATCCCACTGCTTCTCACATGCATCAACATTTGTATGGGCCGCACAGTTAATGATCACTTCCGGCTGTTCCGCACGTACAAGTGATAATACCTGCTCAATTTTTGTAATGTCAAGTGCTGTCACACCTTCCCCTTCCACTACATCTGTATTAATAAATGTCACATCACTTCCTGCGTATTCCTTATTGATCGCACGACCAAGCTGTCCATTACATCCTGTTACCAAAATCTTTTTACTCATTCTCTTCATTCCCTCTTTCTTTTTATAAAATTTTCCATCTTTTATCACACTTCAGTTTTCTTCTTCCTGTCCTTTACGACACAGGATGTTATTATTAAAAATACTATAAATACTACTCCAAACGAAAGGGTACAACTCAGTGCCGCTCCCAGCATTCCAAGACTCTTTACGAAACCCGATCCCAGAAATACTGCAAATATAAGTCCGGCTCCATATCCCAGCAATAAAAAAATCTGTTTTCCCGTAACTGTTACCACATAATAGAGACAATATACATAGGCATTCAGTCCTCCACATATCATAATGATCACCAATTCCATTCGATATGCCCTCAGATCAACTCCATACACAAGAGATAATATTGGTATTCCCAAAAGATAAGCACCCACACATGCTGCAATCGTAAGTGCACCAATTAAAATCATCATTTTTTTCACAATGTCCGTAAACTCTTTTATATTTTCCCCCTCCCAATCTCTGGCAAGATCTGTAAGAAGTGGCCGGAATACAAAAAGGCTTAATAAATTAATCACAAATGCAGGCATAAATAAAATATTATAGCTGTTCTGAACCGTCTCATCATAATATGTGTTAATCGCATATTTGGGTGCATTGTTCAGATAATTCATAATAAAAGATGACACAAACAATGGCCAGCATGCATTATAAATACCTAAAATCCCTTTCCATTCCAGATGCACCGGCGTTGGTTCAAAGTATTTTTTCATATGTAAATCATAAAACAGCATAATAACCAGTGACGTTAATGTAAGTGTCATAGCCGCATATAACAGGTTGTCTGTTAACCATAATATAATTGTGAATGTAATCGTTGAAATTCCGCTCCGCATTAACATCTCTTTTCCGGAAATATCAATGCGTTCTCTCTGTTGGAATAGTCCACTATATACATCTGCCACAGCCTCTACCATTCGATACCCCAGAATCCAAAACACGGTAAGTGCTTCTACTCCAGTATAACCATTCACAACAATATAGCCTATCATGCAGATCAGCATAATAATACAATTTAACATTCTGCTGGTAAAATATTGATTAAATGTAAATTTATTTTTTATATCCGTCGACTGAACTGGTCTGATTTCAAATCCACCGACAGAAAACAAAAGCTGCGCTGTAGAATACGCCAATGCAAAAAATCCACCCCTGCTCTCTCCGCTAATCCGGTTAACGATAATCAACAGAAGCATAGAGGAAAGTGAATTGCAAAGACTTCCCGCCATATTCCACATAAATTTCTTCTTTGCTGTTGTTTCCTTCATTTATTTATGTTCCCTTTTTTCTTTCTCATCAATTGCAATCTTCTGTACTAATTCTTTTACTTTATTGTCCAGTTTAGAAATGTCCATAGTGAGTTGAAAACATTTGACAAGTAATATAAATATAATCAAAAGAAATATGAAATTAGTTGTGGAATATACGCCTACCAACTCTGACAACCAATCTGCAATCTGTGGAAAAATACTAAACAAAACGAGCATTATCGCAAACAATGTCCAAAAAATAGAATACTCTATCTGTAATTTTTCCTGTTTTACTTTTTTGCACATATAAAGCAATGTAAAAACAGATACGATAATCAATGTAATTCGAAATGCTATCGACATTCTTTTCTCCTTTATCCTGTCTATTTTGTAAAATCCACTTTCTTTTTATTGCGAAAGTTCTGTATTAATAATATAGAGATCAACATTCTGGCCATATATTTTGCAGCATTGACGGCATTAAGATAACTTTGTCCGGCAATTCTTTCATCCATCTTTGCCTGTATTTCTGCCACTTTTGCTCCCATTTTAATCAAATACGATACGGTATCCGGTTCCGGTCCAAAATTTATGTTGTTTGCCAATACTTCTATTAATTTTTTATTATACATACGCATTCCAGATGTCGGATCCATGATTTTTGCACCTGAAGTAAGTCTGATCGCAGTGGTGATCAATCTGCTTCCAATCATCCTTGCTGTAGCCGGTTTCTTTTCTTCAACAAATCTGGATGCGATCACAATATCATTTCCTTCTTCTATTTTCCGGATCATTGCTGCAATATATTCCGGTCTGTGCTGTCCATCTGCATCAAACTGTACTGCGCAATCATATCCCTTTTGATATGCATATTTCATACCAGTCTGAAATCCACCTGCAAGTCCTAAATTTACCGGAAGATCTATAATATTGTAATGATTTGAATGGCATATCTCAGATGTTTTATCCATTGATCCATCATTAATCACCACATAATCATACTCTGGATAATTTTCTGTCAAATGCTTCACCACACGTTCTATATTGTCTTGTTCGTTGTATGCCGGAATGATGATCAATACTTTCATTCTTTCTCCCCATTCATGTCTTTTGCAATCTGCATAACCTTTTCAGCAGTGGCATCCCACGTGAAATATTTTACTAATCTATCATAACTTTTACATTCTGCCTGTGTTCGGTATGCATCATCTTCTATTACTTTTTCCAAATTTTTCTGAATTGATTCAACTGTATTATCTCTCATGATAATTCCATACTGTTCATCTATGAGCAACTCTTTCGCTCCACCTCGATAAGTTGTTATCACAAAACACTTACATGCCACAGCCTCCAATACGGAAGTTGGAAAGCCTTCCGAATCTGATGGCAGGCAAAATATATCTGACGCATCCAAAATTTTAACAATATGTTCAAAGTCAATTTGTCCCGTCAATATGGTATATTGATCTGACATTTCTAACAATTCCTGATATAACGGGCCATCCCCTGCAATCATTAAATAAACTGGTATCTGTCCGTTTTTTATCCTGCTTATATTTATCTTCTTTACTGCTGATACAAGCTGTTTAATCCCTTTTTCCGGAATTAATCTGCCAGTAAAAGAAATCACTTTTGCTCCACTCGGAATTCCATATTCCTTCCGATAATCAATGTCGGGCTCTTTTAGAATTCTCTGAAATTCTTCGATTTCTACTGCATTATATAGTGTTCCCTTTGATTTTATATGGAAATGCCCGCTCCACTCACAACAGGCTTCTGAAACACCATAATAATCATTACAATATTTTTTCAACAAAAATGTAAGGAAATGTTCATACCATCCCCCCACTGTGTCAAACAACTTATTATTTACACTCAGGTGAGATGTTCCATGCTCTATTACAATGGATGGAATTCCCTTACTTTTTGCAAATTTTGCTCCGTATAATGAATGCAAATAGAATCTCGTATTAATAATCACAAGATCATACTGATTCATCCTGATCAACTTTTCTACTTTTTTAAACTCTTTATTTTTTTTAAACACCGGATATCTTCCACCTAACAAATCGTAACATGGCAGACGATAGATCTGTATTCCTTCTTGTATTTCATCTCCTGATAAATTACCCGTATTTGATGTTACTATAGTAACTTTGTTTCCAGCAGCAATCAATTTTCTGCTCAAATACAAAGTATAACGTTCTACACCACCAACATGTGGATAGTATTGCGCAGAAAAAATACAATAATCTTTTGACATTTTTTCACCTGTTCAATTTTGCTCTAATGTATTTTTGTTTTCATTATGAATAATAAACTTTTTTAATATATAACATTAAGATTCTTGATGTCAATCCAAATCCTAATATACGATATACCCTATGAACCATACGAACTGCCGGATTTATATCATAAGTTAACAGATATGCATATTTTTTCATTATCTCACGATCATTTTTAATTTGCTCATCCTGTTCTATCAAATATGCCTGTCCCATCCAGACTGCAAACGGATAAGCTAAATACGCATAAAAAACTTTCCGATATTCTTGATCCAAATATTTTTCTGCATATTGGGTATATTCTATTATAATATTTTTCAGATCATTCACCATATAATATTTCATCTTCTGACTTGTCTGAGCTGTTTCATGGCCTTTGCGGTACACATAAAATGGTTTATCATACCATTCAAACCGTTCTGCGTAAATCAGCATTCTGGCAATCCAGTCTGTATCTTCATTGCGGATTCCCTTTTTAAAATACAGATCATGTTCCCGTATCAAAGAGGTTTTTACAAGTTTTGTCCAAACTGTAACGCTAAGCATTCCAGCTTTTATCAGATTTTCCACTGCCTCTTTTCTTTTCTTTCCCGATACAAGTGTGCGATCAAAAGAAGACGGATTTACAGTTCTATTTTTATCCTGCCAATACACCATGTTTGCGTGCATCACAACATCCGGTTCTGTCTCACTTATCACTTTTATGATATCACACAACGCATCTGGATCACTCCAATAATCATCATTGTCCATAAATGTGATGTAATCACCACTGGCTTTCTCCAATCCGACGTTTCTTGCATCTGATGTTCCACCGTTCTGTTTGTGAATCGTAACAATTCTATCATCTTTTTGGGCATATTCATCACATATCATCGGACTATCATCCGTAGATCCATCATCTACTAACAAAATTTCGAAATTGTGATACGTCTGCGCCAATATGCTTTCCACACATTGTTTCAAATATAAAGTTGAGTTGTATACCGGTATAATAATGCTTATTTTCATATCTTACTTAATATCTTTTTCTTTTAATTTTTGAAAAAATATCCCTTACTCTCCCAATCCATCCTCAATCGCTTCCACGATCGCTTTTAAAGCCTCTTCCTCGTCTTCGCCCTCGCATATGAGTTCAATCTCATCTCCGGACTTGATACATGCACCTAACACGCTTAAGACACTTTTTGCGTTTGCGATATTATCGCGGTAGCGGAACGTGATATGTGATTTAAACTGCATTGCATCCTTACATAAAATTCCCGCAGGTCTCAAATGCAGTCCTGTTGGATTTTTTATTACTACTTTCTGACTAACCATGCTGTATTACCCTCCAAATTCCAGTCCCCTGATTTTTTTATCCGTATGCCGGTCTGAATCACCATGTTATAATCAGACCAGCATTTTGGTATTCTATAACATTATTTTGGTGATCAATTCCGCCAGTTTCCTTGCTTCTTCATCGATCACTTTCTGATCTTTCCCCTCGATCATGACACGCACCAGAGGCTCTGTTCCGGATGGGCGGATGAGAACCCTTCCCTCGCCCTTGAATTTTTTCTCAACATCTGCCACGGCATCTGCAATTTCCTGATATTCCATGAATTTTTCTTTTTTATGGTTTGGAACTTTTGCGTTGACAAGAGCCTGTGGGAGTACTTCCATAATCTCAGCAAGTTCTGACAACGGTTTTCCGGTATTGACCATAACTTCTAATAAATGCAGGGCACTTAATAATCCGTCACCGGTTGTATTATCGTCTAAGAAGATAACATGACCGGACTGCTCTCCTCCGATGTTATAGCCATTTTTTCTCATATTCTCAAGAACATAACGGTCGCCGACTTTTGTCTTTTCCACATGGATGCCCTCTTTCTGCCCCATAAGGGTAAATCCGAGGTTTGTCATGACTGTGACTACGATCGTATCTTTCTTCAAAGTTCCCTTGGACTTCATGTAGTTTCCACAGATTGCCATGATCTGATCGCCGTCCACAACATTTCCATGCTCATCCACCGCAAGCATACGGTCTGCATCACCGTCAAACGCAAGACCAACTGCTGCCTTTTCATATACAACACGCGCTTTCAGCTCATCCATATGAGTGGAGCCACAATTGGAATTGATGTTCGTACCATCCGGATCGGTGTGGATTGCGATAAGATCTGCTCCAAGATCTGTCAGTGCTTTGACAGATGTATAATGGGATGCACCTTCTGCGCAGTCTACAACAATTTTCATACCTTTAAGATCCACCGGAACACATTTTTCCATGAATTTCACGTATTCATCTCTCAGGTCAAAGCGGTAATCAATCTTTCCTACGCCGGAACCGATCGGAAGTACCACGTCTTTCATATTATTTTTGATCAGAGCCTCAATCTCATCTTCCATCTCATCCGGAAGCTTGTAGCCCTCTCCATTGAAGAACTTGATCCCGTTAAATTCCATTGGATTGTGTGATGCGGAGATGACTACTCCGGCATCTACTTTGTGTTTTCTGGTGAGATATGCGATCGCAGGTGTCGGCATCACTCCGACAAATATTGCATTTGCGCCAACCGAACAGATACCTGCCATTAATGCGCTCGCTAACATTCCTCCTGAAATTCTCGTATCACATCCTACAATAATGGTTGCCTGATGCTCCTGCTCTTTTGTGAGCACGTAAGCTCCTGCCTGACCTAACTTTGTTGCCAGTTCAATTGTCAGTTCCGAGCCCGCCACACCACGGACGCCGTCTGTTCCAAACATTCTTGCCATATTACTGTTCCTCTCTTTGTTCCTATTTCAAATTTTTTAAATCTGCTAACGTTCACTTGTTTTCCTTACCGTTGAGGTACTCTCCAGTTCCTCATCTGTATTATCAGCAGAAGCTGATGTATCAGATGCGCTTTCAATGGTAACCGCGGCATAGGTATCCGCATAGCTGACCGTATTTGTATCCAATTCAAATGTAATCAGTACATTATGTGCACCCAGCTTTAAATCTGTCAGATCGATACTGCCGGAAATCGTCTTTTCGTCCAGCGCATCGATCACACTGCTTCTTCCTGACACTGTCAAGGCAATGTTGTCTTCCTCATACTGTACTTTTTCATCCGAACTCAGTCCGATCACCTGAAGATTCGTCACCGGGATCTGCAAAGTCTTTGTCTTTACTGCCTCCACCACAACTGTAACATCAATCTTGGAGTCTGAACTGATCACTAATGCAGTGCCTGAAGGAAGATATGTGGAAATGTCCACAGTCTTTTCAATATTTGAAGTTGCATCTGTAATATCTAACACTTCTTCCGGGATCGTGATCTTATTGATGGTATTTAAAATAGCCGCCTCGCCTTTAATACGTACTTTCTGTGGTGTATAGGTGATATTCCCTGCCTGGTATCCATCTGCCGGAGTTCCGGTTGTCAGGAATTCCAGTTCCACATCTTTCGTATTCAGTATCTGTGCACTGATATTGACTGTGCTCACACTCAGCGTAAGCTTTGTCGTATCCACAACCTCTCCCTGTGCATCATAAAATACAGGTGTCACACGGTCTGTGATATCCGTTGACATGCCATCTACATTAATAGTCGCCACAACGGTATCGATCTGATTTACCACAGAAGCTGGACCGGATACTTTCATAACATTCGCATCTGTGATCTCAACATCACCAAGCGCGCATCCCGACGCAACCGTACCGGTTGTGTTTGTCTTGATCGGGAACTGCTTTGAAGCAGAATCCTCCAGTTCAAGATCCAGATACAGATCTTTGCTGGTAATATTAATACTGCTGTTGTTACGGTTACAGGTCACGACAACCGGCACACGGTAAGTCCCTGTTTTCTCATCATATTCAATTTTCTGTGCATCCGCCGTTGCTGTAAAGTTCGCATTGGTAAGTGTATTATGCACAGAGCGTTTTGCATACACGCTGAACGTGATCGTATTCTTTCCATCCAGATAATCTGCCCATTTTCCCATGGAGGTGATATAAGATTTATTTTCCAGTGAGACACTGGTTGTGTAAGGTTTTGAGTTGCTCGGATCATCAATATTCACGACTACGATCCATAAAACAACAGCAAACAAAACAGCAAGGATTTTAAGGCCAAAGTTATTCATTACTCTCTTTCCGAATTTTTGTAACATCTTTCAGCCTCCTTCTCCATGATTTCACTTTCGAAGTGTCCTGCTCACGTTTCTGAATGTAAGCCAGTTTATTTTTTAAGAATTCTGCATCTACATTCCGGTAAAGTTCACCGTCCAGTGCAATGGATACTTTTCCGGTTTCCTCCGATACTACAATTGTGAGTGAATCGCTCACCTCACTGATACCGACTGCCGCACGGTGTCTTGTTCCAAGGTCTTTGCTCAGGCTTAAGGAGTCCGTCAGTGGAAGATAGCAGGTGGCAGAAACAACTCTGTCTCCCCTCACAATGACTGCTCCATCATGCAGCGGTGTGTTTTTTTCAAAAATATTGATCAGAAGCTGGCTGGTCAGGATACCATCTACGGCAATCCCTGTCCTCTCATACTCCGTCAGAACGATTTCATCTTCCACTACGATGAGTGCTCCTGTTTTTACTTTTCCCATCTCATAGCAGGCCTTCACCAGCTCTGTGATAGTCTTGTCGGAAAACTTTCCATTCTCCACTTTGTTGAAATCAAAATTAAAAAGATTTACCAAAATGTTCTTCCGTCCGAGATTTTCCAGTGCCTTGCGCATCTCCGGCTGGAAGATCACGACCACAGCGATCATTGCCACGTTAAACAGTTTGTCGGCGATCCAGACGATCGTATTCATTTCAAACAAAACTGCAAGCAAAACAAAGGCAAGGATCACAAGGATTCCACGGAGAAGCATCCACGCTCTCGTATCTTTGATCCAAACCAGCATATAATAGATCAGAACTGAAATGATAATGATCTCTATAATATCTGTGAGGGACATCTGAAGCGTCAGGTAAGACACCGCTTTTTCCCAAAACGTCCGCAATATTACGCCTAAATTCTGCACCGGATTCACTTCCTTTTAATCTAATAAATTTTCGTCTATGTCCATCTCTTCTGCAAATTTCTTCTTGTTCAAACGTTCCTTCTCGTTTTTGCCGTTAAAACGTTTGATCTGTTTATCCTTCTCTGTCACCAGAGACTTTGGAACTGCTTTTACATAATAATAGTAATCATCATCCTCGAACTGGAGTCGTTCCGTTCTGGAGTAATCCAGATTAAAAAACAGAAACTGGATGATCATGGCGATCACACCGGAGATCACGCTTCCAATGATCACACCGGCAATTTTGTCTGAAATCCCAAGTAAAATGTATCCTGCTGTCAGTCCAATCGCTTCAAATAAAATACCGGATGCCCATGCAACCGTCCATGAATGCTCAATGTCAAGCTTTCTCACCACATAGACAATGAGTGTCGTAATGATAAAAATGCCAAGAACAAGGTACATCTCTTTATTTCCAATCAGCTGGTTCAATGCCACTACTACTTTTGATACCGAAGAATCCGTCTCTTCTGCCGCATCGCTCAATGCGCTTGCATTCTCGCTCACTCCATGGATAAAGAAATAGATCACAGTACCGCAGGCAACAGACACTACAGAATACGCCTCACTCAGCAGACCGGAGCCAACCGGTACCGCATAAGGAATATGCAGTTTAAAGCAGACCGGTGTCAGTACCGCATTGATACCACTCTTTGGGGAAAAACGGAAATAAACAAAACGGACCGGTTTTCCGGTCCGTTTTTTCCTTGACAAAACCGCTGGCAAGCAGTATGTTAAGGCTAACAGGGAACCGTCCCTGACTTTGAAAGGAGAAAATGCCAATGGGTTGTTTCTATTGCGATGAGCACCACGAGGGCCGGGAGGCCATTATGTTCAAGGTTGGGGAGATGAAGGCCGGTGTGCTGTATCTCTTCAAGGATCAGGCCCACAAGGGCCGCTGCGCGCTGGCTCTGAAGGCCCACAAAAAGGAACTGTGCGAGTGCACGGATCAGGAGCGGGCGGATTTTGCCGAGGATCTGGCTAAGGCCAGCGGCGCCATCAAGGAGCTGTGGGGCTGCACGAAGCTGAACTTGGGCTCCTTCGGCGACACGAATCCCCATCTGCATTTCCATATCGTCCCCAAGTATGAGGGCGGCTTCGAGTTCGGCGGAGCCTTTGCCATTACCAACCCGGAGCCGGTATACCTGACGGATGGAGAGTACCAGGAGATGATCTCCGCACTGAAGGCCAAGCTGGGCATCTGAGGACGTATATAATAAGGAACACCGGGGTGCATAGCATCCCGGTGTTCTTTGTGCCGGATCGATACACCATATAATATGCGGATGCGGCCTGATCGGGAATGAGATACCGGAGCGGGAAATGGCCCGGAGGGGGACATTTGCCCCGCTGCCGTGTGCATCTGCGTACTGCCAAAAAAATTTCAAAAAAACTATGAAAAACAGAGAAAAAGGTCTTGACATTCCGCTGAATATCCGATATGATAATCAAGTCCGCGTGGTGGAAGCCTTTCCACGCGCAGACACTGCGATGAACCGGGAGATTGCTCCGCAAGGAGGTAACTTCCGGGGAGTATGTCCGATAATCGGGCGGCTGAGAAGTCCTGTATGCGGCGTAGATCGCCATACCATGGGACAAGTACCGGCCACAGTGCCGGTCTTTTTCATGAGTAGGAATGATACGCACGGTTAAGCGTACAGAAAATTTCTCGCCGTAGGTCGTCGAGACCCGTACAACAACCTACGAAACATTTGGAGGAAATCAACATGGCACAGAAAGAAATGATCCGCATCCGCCTGAAGGCTTACGATCATCAGGTCATCGACCAGAGCGCTGAGAAGATCGTAGAGACCGCCAAGCGCACCGGCGCTCAGGTGTCCGGCCCCATCCCCCTGCCCACCAAGAAGGAGGTTGTTACCATCCTCCGCGCTGTTCATAAGTATAAGGACAGCCGTGAGCAGTTCGAGCGCCGCACCCACAAGCGCCTGATCGACATCACCAACTCCAGCCCCAAGACCGTTGAGGCTCTGATGGCTCTGGAGCTGCCCGCTGGCGTGGAGATCGAGATCAAGCTGTAATCCTCGCGATTACAAAACTTCCCAAGCTCAAAGAAGTGTAAACACTTTTTTGAATATGTTGCTCACCCAATTGCCTGTCAACTTGCGTGAGACAGGTAGGGTCATGTCGGCAGAGCAATGCGGATTCCGTATCTAAGCCGACCAATAACCTAACAGGAGGAAATACACATGAAGGCAATCATCGGCAAAAAAGTGGGCATGTCCCAGATTTTTGACGAGAACGGCCACGTGATCCCCGTCACCGTCATTGAGGCGGGACCCTGCACGGTCGTTCAGAAGAAGACTTCCGAGAAGGAAGGCTACAATGCGGTTCAGCTGGGCTACGAGGACGTGGCCGAGAAGAAGCTGACCAAGGGCGAGATGGGCCACCTGAACAAGGCTGGCGTGTCTCCCAAGAAGCACCTGCGCGAATTCGACCTGGACAACGCTGCCGAGCTGAACATCGGCGACATTGTGAAGGCTGACACCTTCCAGGCTGGCGACTTCGTTGATATCACCGGTATCAGCAAGGGCCACGGCTATCAGGGCGTCCTCAAGCGCTGGGGCGCACAGAGCACCCCCGCAA
>OGEU01000041.1_pt1 | contig 128727 bp, 96 predicted proteins | sample 1570651 | NCBI WGS metagenome assembly OGEU01 (sample SAMEA2582129, study PRJEB24529) | metagenome | biome: Human gut stool | place: China | collected 2011 | reverse complement strand
CACTCTCCGTCATGGTCGTGGTGATGCTCATGCTCGTGATCATGGTCATGTCCGCAGCCACACTCTCCGTCATGGTCGTGGTGATGCTCATGCTCGTGATCATGGTCATGTCCGCAGCCGCACTCTCCGTCATGGTCGTGGTGATGCTCATGCTCGTGATCGTGGTCATGTCCGCAGCCACACTCTCCATCATGGTCGTGATGATGCTCATGTTCATGTTCCTCTGCAGCCTTAGCTGCTGCTTCTGCAAGCATCTCCAGCTCAAGATTAGTAACATTTTCCATTGCATCAAGAATCTGCTTACCATTAATATCATCCCAAGGAGTTGTAATAATATGTGCATCCTTGTTAAGTGATCTGATAAGTTCTATATCTGTCTTTAACTTAGCCTCTGAAACATTCTGTGTTCTGCTAAGAATAATAGTTCCTGCATGCTCAATCTGGTTGTTAAAGAACTCACCAAAATTCTTCATATATACCTTTACCTTAGATGCATCTGCTACAGTCGATGCGCTGTTCAGCCTGATTTCATTCTCAATATGAAGATCCTTAACTGCCTTTATAACATCTGAAAGCTTACCAACACCAGATGGCTCAATGATAATTCTGTCTGGATGATACTTTTCAACTACTTCCTTAAGTGATGTACCAAAATCACCTACTAGAGAGCAGCATATACATCCTGAATTCATCTCTCTTATCTCAACACCCGATTCCTTTAAGAATCCACCATCTATTCCGATTTCGCCAAACTCATTCTCTATAAGAACTACCTGTTCTCCTGGAAATGCTTCCTTTAAAAGCTTAGCTATAAGAGTTGTCTTTCCAGCTCCTAAGAATCCTGAAATAATATCTACTTTTGTCATCTCATTATCCTCCATTATATCCTTACTGTATATAATCTCCTGCATTTCTGCCTTATATGCAGAAACCTTTCTTACATCCGACTGCAGCATTATAATAGTTCTGTCAACATCTTTATATCTATCATAAATATGCCCCGCCTAAGTTTTATTATACGCTTGTTGTCAATACCCCTGCCTGGCAGCCCTTATCTCATCTGCCATTTCGCTTATCTTTCTTAGTCTGTGATTAACCCCGGACTTTCCCACAGGCGGATCAAGAAGCTCTCCTATATCCTTAAGATTCATATCCTGATGTTCAAGACGTATCTTTGCTACCTGGTAAAGTCCTTCCTTTAGGCTTGAAAGTCCTACTGTATCTCTTATATACTCAATATCTCTTGTCTGCTTGACTGCCGCTGATATTGTCTTATTAAGATTCGCCGTTTCACAGTTAACCTTCCTGTTAACATCATTTCTCATCTCTTTAAGAATCATGACATTGTACAGCTCCATCTGGGAAACATATGCTCCCATAAGATTAAGGGCATCTGTTATATTGCTGCCCTCCTTCATATAGACTATATAATTATTCTTACGCTGCGTAACCTTTGCATCAAGATTAAAAAAGCAAAGCATATCTTTAACACACTCTGCATCTTCTTCATAATCACATACTATTTCGTAATGATAAAACTTATTAGGGTCACTTATTGAGCCTGCGGCTATAAAAGCTCCTCTTATAAATGCTTTTTTGCAGCAATCCTTCTGTACTATTCTTGGGTCCACAAATACTGGTTCTATATGTTCAAATGTATCATCTGCCCACTTAAGTGTCTGTAATATCTTTGCGACCTGCTTCTGGTCACATATTCTTATGCTTGTATCCCTGCTGCTCTCGGATATATATAATATATCTGAGGAATCTATATCAAATATAGTCTCTAAAAGTACAATAAACTTGTATCTGGCAACCTCATTTTCAGTGAGCAGTTCAACCTGCATCTCACCACCCGATGAACGTCTTATACGTCCCGACATTCCCATAATAGCTGCAAACTCAGCTATCTGGCAGTGTCTTGCCGAATCAAGCCTTGCACTCAGCTCTTCCTTAACATCTGAAGAAAACGACATTAATTATCTCCATTTCTTATATTGCTATACAAGGGTACACCCTGCATTTGTTGTATCAAAGCCGGGGCTTTTGACCATGGCTTCATTAAATATTAAACTCTTATGAATTCTTAACCCTTACGCTTTGAATCCTTCTCTATATCCCTGTGTTCCACCTTGCAGCCATAAGGTGTCTTTGAAAGTCTGTCTGCGATTGCATTGGCAAGTGTCACCGAACGATGCTTTCCACCTGTACATCCAACTGCTATGACAAGGCTTGACTTTCCCTCCTTGACATAATTAGGAAGCAGAAACTGTATAAGTCCATCAACACGCACAAGGAACTCTTCTGCCTCTGGTGCTTTCATGACATAATCCTGTATCTTTTTATCATTACCCGTAAGCGGTCTTAGCTCTTCAACATAATATGGATTAGGGAGAAATCTTACATCAAACACCATATCAGCATCAGCTGGTATACCATACTTAAACCCAAAAGATAACACTGTAACGATAAGGTTGTTAAACTCTTTTCTTTCAAGCACTATCTTTTCAAGTTCTTCCTTAAACTCTCTTGTCAGAAGCTGGCTTGTATCTATGATAACATCTGCTCTTTGTTTAAGAAACCCCAGCTGCTCTCTTTCAAGCAGTATAGCTTTATCCACTCTTCCGTCCTTAGCAAGCGGATGTGTCCTTCTCGTTTCCTTGTATCTTTTTATAAGTACATCATCACTTGACTCAAGAAACAGAATTGTATAATCATATTTCCTGCTTTTCATATAATCAAGTACGGAATCGAACTCGGCAAGTGAATTGCCACTCCTTATGTCTACACCAAGTGCTATGTTGTTATATCCATTATTCTGCTTCTGGCAGTCTGCAAGCTCTGCAAACTTTGATATAAGAGATATAGGCATATTATCCACACAATAATATCCCTCATCCTCTAAAACATTCAACGCTGTCGATTTGCCTGCTCCCGACATACCTGTGACTATAATAATCTTCATATACTGCCTCGCTCCTGACTAAAACCTGTATCTAGAACTCTCCTATTTTAACAACCTCAAGCTCAAGCTTAACGCCAGACTTCTTTAAGACCTCTTCTTTTATCTTATCTGTAAGCTCACATACATCCTTTGCTGTTGCCCTGCCTTTATTAACAACAAAGCCTGCATGTTTTTCTGACACCTGTGCATCACCTGCTGACAGACCTTTAAGTCCTGCATCCTCTATAAGCTTTGCTGCAAAATATCCCTCTGGTCTTTTAAATGTACTTCCCGCACTTGGATATTCTAACGGCTGTTTCATTCTTCTCTTTTGTGAAAGTTCTTTTATATTCTCTTTTATCTCATCAGTATTGCCTTTACTTAACTTAAGTGTTGCACTTACTACTATATATCCATATTTCATTATGCAGCTTGTTCTATATCCAAGTTCAAGCTCATCTTTACCCAGCGTATGGATATCACCATTCTGATCTAAGACCTCAGCACTGACAATAATATCCTTTATCTCTCCACCATAAGCTCCAGCATTCATTCTGACCGCCCCGCCTATCGTTCCTGGAATACCTGTTGCGAACTCAAAGCCTGCAAGTCCTTTATCTGAAAGCCTGTTTCCAAGCCTTGACAGCTTCATGCCTGACATAGCCTTTACTGTTACATCATCAATATACTCCACTTCATCAAAAGCATCTGAAAGCTGTATAATAACTCCTCTGAAACCTTTATCTCCTACAAGCAGGTTGCTTCCATTTCCTATAACATAGTAATTTATGTCTGATTTTTTCAATAATCGTATTATAGTCTGTAACTCTTCAACAGAAGAAGGCATTACGAAATAATCCGCAGTGCCTCCTATTCTGAATGTAGTATGACTGCTCATAGGCTCATCTGTTCTGACCTGTGATTCACCTGCTATATCCTTAAGCTTTTCCAACAAATCATTCTGACTCATGTATTATCATACTCCCTGTCTATATTCATTATTTACATCATTCTGCTTACTCATTTAATACAAGTCTGGCTGCGCCATACATACCAGCATCGTTGCCAAGTGTTGCCTTTAATATCTTAGTGTTTCTTGAAGCATGGAACACATACTCCTTATAGTACTTTTCTATTCTGCTTAACAAAAATTCGCCTGCTGCTGAAACACCACCACCTATACATATAACCTCTGTATCGACCATACCAGAAGCACATGCAAGACCTTTACCAAGATAACGGCACATATAATCAACAACCTTTAAAGCAACGGAATCTCCCTTCTTTGCCTCATCAAACACGGCTTTAGCTGATATGTAAGGGATATCCCTTAACGCTGACGGCTCATCTGATTCGCTAAGCATTCTGACAGCTGTCCTGACTATGCCAGTTGCAGAAGCCACCTGTTCAAGACAGCCCCTCTTACCACAGTTACAATACTCCTTCTCCTCATCAGCTACAGGAAGGTGGCCTATCTCAGCCGCTGCACCATTGAAGCCGCACAAAGGCTTTCCATCAATGATAACACCACCGCCGACACCTGTACCAAGTGTAACTAAAAGACTGCTTGAGTACTCTTTTGCGCTTCCCATCCAGTACTCACCAAGCGCTGCCATATTCGCATCATTTCCAACCTTAACCTTGTATCCTGTCATCTTACTGAATGTCTGTGCCACATTAAACACACCCCATCCAAGATTGACACATTTGTTAACTGTGCCATCATCCCTGACAGCACCTGGAACTCCTATTCCTACTCCGGCTATATCATCACTTGCTTTTTCTACTGCTTCCAACATATCTGGTATATGTTTTTTTATATCTTCCAGTATAAGGCTTCCACCCTCATCCTTTCTTGTTGGAATCTCATCCTTATAAAGAAGCTCTCCTGACACACTAAAAACTCCACACTTACATGTTGTTCCACCAATATCTATTCCAAGTACTATGCTTTTATCATTATTAATATCTGCATTACTTATATTATCCTTACCACACATACAAGCTTACCCCCAGTCATAATCTGTTATCTGATTATTGTAATTAAAGGTCGTCCTCTTCGTCACCCTTCATAAGGTTTTCCTGAACCCTTCTGTATAACTCCTTAGCTGCATTGTAACCCATCTTCTTCTGTCTGTGGTTTACCGCTGCTGCCTCTACAATAACAGCAAGATTACGTCCTGGACGTATTGGAAGCGAATGACATACGACTTTATTGCCAAGATACTCTGTATATTCCTCTTCAAGACCCAATCTGTCATATTCCTTATCCTTATTCCAGTCCTCAAGCTTGATAACCATATCGATTTCCTGTGTTTCCTTAACACTTTCTACACCAAAAAGTGTCTTAACATCTATGATTCCGATACCTCTTAGCTCTATGAAATACTTTGTTACACCTGGAGCTGAACCCACTAATGTTTCATTACTTACCTTTCTTATCTCAACTGCATCATCTGTTACAAGACGATGTCCTCTCTTAATAAGCTCAAGTGCAGCCTCACTCTTACCTATACCACTCTCACCTGTTATAAGCACGCCCTCACCATAAACATCAACAAGCACACCATGGATTACAATACAAGGAGCCAGCTGTACCTTGAGCCATCTTATAACTTCTGCTGAAAATGAAGAAGTTGACTCCTCTGACTTAAGAATAGGTATCTGATACTTCTTTGCAAGCTCTATAATCTCTGGTTCAGGTTCAAGATTCCTGCAGAATATAAGACATGGAATATTGCTTGATAAAAGCTGCATATAACGTTCAAAACGCTCTGTATCTGAAAGACTCTTGAGATATGAATATTCCACATTGCCTATAATCTGTATACGGTCATTATCAAACTGGTCATAAAACCCTGTAAGCTGGAGTGCTGGTCTGTTAAACTCAGGCACATGAATCCATATTCCCTTGACATCTATATCTGGTGTAAGATTCACAAGATTCATCTTCTCAATTACTTTTGATAAATTAACTCTTTCTTTACCATTCATATACTACTCCTATCCTGCATATTAAAGTCATTACTGACAATGCCGCAATTATTATATATTTGATTAATGTTTTCCTGTTTTATATTTAATATATATTTTTACCATATGTATCCACATGCGTACATATTGAATGCAATATTCACAACATTTTATTCCGCTTTCGATATTTACCGTATCTTAAGTAAAAAGGATTTTTCTAAGGACAGAAATGACTTTTATACTTTCGACACTTACACCATCTTATACATTAGTGTAACACAGCGGCTCTGATATTAAAAGATTTTCTTCAAATATATTGTTGTTGAATTGAATATTAGTTGGTGGCAAACGGACAACAAATATAAGTTACAGACAGTCCAGCATATTGCCTGTTCACATTCTACATACATACTCAATGGAAATACTTATATATATTCTGTGCCACATTCTCTGTTATGCCATCAACCTCCATAAGTTCACTCACACCTGCTGCCCTTATCTTTTCTATATCGAGAAAATGCTTCATAAGTGCTTTTCTCCTTACCGGTCCAATTCCTTCTATATCATCAAGCACCGAATTAACCTGCAGCTTACTTCTTAGTGATCTGTGATACTCTATGGCAAATCTATGTGCTTCATCCTGAACACGTGTTATAAGCTTAAAGCCCTCGCTATGTCTGTCTATAGGTATCTCTACGTTGTTATAATACAAGCCTCTTGTATTATGATTATCATCCTTAACCATGCCGCATACCGGGATGTGAATATCCAGCTCTGACAGCACCTTTAGTGCTATATTTACCTGTCCACGTCCACCATCCATCATAATCAGATCAGGATACACCGAAAAGCCTCTTGACTCCTCTTCACCCGCACGTTCCCTCATGCCTCTCTGGAAACGTCTTGTAAGCACCTCACTCATGCTCTTATAATCGTCAGGTCCTTTGACTGTCTTTATCTTAAACTTACGGTAATCATTCTTCTTTGGTCTTCCATCTTCAAAAACAACCATGGAACCTACAGATTCAACACCACTTGTATTGGATATATCATAAGCTTCTGCTCTTCTTAGGTTCTTAAGTCCAAGCCATCCAGCTATCTCTTTCATGGCACCTGTTGTTCTCTTTTCTTCAAGCTTAATCTTCTCAGCATCCTTGGTAAGAACCATAAGTGCATTCTTATGTGCCAGTTCAACCATACGCTCCTTGTCACCCTTTTTAGGTGTTATGACAGATACCTTTCTTTTCTTTCTGCTTCCAAGCCACTCGGCGATAACATCTGCATCATCTATCTCTTCCTGTGTCATGATAACATTAGGAATATATGGAGTTCCACCATAGTACTGTTTCATAAACTGTGATAATATGGCACTTCTGCTATCATTCGCAGCAACCTTCATATGAAAATGCTCTCTTCCAAGCAGCTTTCCCTGTCTTATAAAAAATACCTGCACGACCGCATCCTCTGCATCCATAGCACATGCTATTACATCCCTGTCAGTAGCATCATCCGCTGTAATCTTCTGCTTCTGTGCTATCTGCTTTACGCTGTTAAGAAGATCTCTATATCTTGCTGCTTCCTCATACTCAAGCTTCTCAGAACAATCCATCATCTTATTCGTAAGCTCATTTATTATCTCTGAATAGTTACCATTAAGGAAACTGATAACCGACTCTATATTTTTCCTGTACTCTGATTCACTAACCATCCCCTGGCATGGTGCATTGCACTGTCCTATATGGTAGTTAAGGCATGGTCTTTCTTTGCCTATATCCTTAGGCAGTCTTCTGTTACAGGTTCTTACCTTATAAAGCTTGCATAAAAGTTCTATAGTTTCTTTTACGGCACCTGCTGATGTATATGGACCAAAGAACTTTCCTGTGCCATGCTTCATTGTTCTTGAAAATAACACTCTTGGATATGCTTCATTTACAGTAACCTTGATAAATGGATAACTCTTATCATCCTTAAGCATCGTGTTATACTTAGGTCTGTGTTCTTTAATAAGATTACACTCTAGCACAAGTGCTTCAAGCTCGGAATCAGTTACTATATATTCAAAATATGCTATATGCGAAACCATCTGTACAACCTTTGCAGAATGATTCTTACTGCTCTGGAAATACTGCCTTACACGGTTTTTTAACACCTTTGCCTTGCCTACATATATGATTGTGTCATGCTTATCATGCATAATATATACTCCCGGCTTATCTGGAAGTTTTTTTAACTCTTCTTCAAGATTGAACATACACATCCTCATTTCTTATTTCTATGCTATTCTTTATTTGACCTGCGCTCATTATAGCATCCCCACCTTATTCACTCAATTTCATTTTTATAATTTTCTGATTTTTTCACAATATTCGCATATCGTGGGATTATATGCAAAAATGACTGCAATGGTATTATAACTTACACCATTGCAGTCTTTGCCGATACACCTTAAGACTATATCCATCCCTGTTATTCCTGCTTGTGAAACCCTTCTCTTGCTTTACTGTTTCACTGTTTCACTACTTCACTGCTTTTTTATAATTATATACCAGTATTATTTCCATGATTAGAAATACTATGATAAACAGCAGCACACTCTTTAACCCATACCCATATGAATCAAACATCCTGTTTATATCCATTGCGGCTATTATTGACATCTTCTTTGCCAATCCTACACCAAGCACATATAAGACATGTGGAATGAGCATACACAGTGATATGATTACTGACACCTTATAACTAAATCTGTACGATACCATATATGCTATAACTGCTATAACTATCAGCCATAATAACCTGCATATGTAATTAATGATAATATATGAACGTATACTTATATCAAACGGAAAATCTGCGAATTTCTGCAGACACAATATACTCTTATCAATCTGGTTATAGCTGTAGCAGCGTGTTATGTTATATATATTAATGCCAGCAGCAAGCCCCCATATAATGACCGCCAGCATAACAATCTTTGACAGCTTGATCCACCACAGCTTCTTTCTTTTTCCTGCTGTTCTTATATGCATATTCATTCCCTGCTGCCGCTCTGAAGCATAATCTCCTGCCGCTATCAGTATAATGATAACAACGGATATCAGATTCATTGTTTCATTGTTAGAATACAGCCTGCTTCCAAATATATCATCGTAATTATATGGATTAACTATAACCGCATCTGCCTCACGGGACTCATTTATATTTTTAACATAATCATATTCCTTCTGCATTATGTCCACTGTACCAAGAAGCTTTTTGGCATTTTCCTTCTCATAAGAGCCATCTTCTTTACTGTCCTGCACTAGCACAGCCTCATCTCTTAATGCTTCAATATAATCACTGACCTCCTTATCTGCCTCATGCCCATCGAATTCCACATAAAAACTGTTAAGCTTATATGTCTTGTTATTACTGCCATAATCTATGCCCTTCATAACCTTAGCCGATGTAAACAGATATATCCCTGCCAGTATAAAAACAATCCCCTTCTGTACTATCATTGTTTTATAGATTTCCATAACATATAAAGGCATACCAGACACAAGCTTCTGATTAGACTGACTTATCTTTACCGCAGCAGCTTCTATGACACTCTTTTGTCTGATTGTATATTTTAATGAATAAGCAATCACATTTCCAGTCAGTCCTGCAGCAAGTAAAACAGCTGTAAGAATCCACGTTGTTGTACTTATATCTGTTATAAAGCCATCTCTTCCCCAGTTCTCATACATAAGATAAGAGCCTCCAGGAAATATAATATTAAATACATTAATATATTTAAGACTGTTAAATGTACTGTTATACTGTATTCTGCCATACAGCATATATTCGCATAAAAGCACCGCTATAAGCAGCGTAACTGCTATCTTATAATTATTCACAAGGTTTATCATAAGATATATCAAAAGACTTATGGCAGTCATTGCGCAGGCATATACTAATACATATATAACAAAAATCTGATTTACACTAACAGCATAAGGAAACATACTAAACATTTTCGAATTCTGTATACAGCATGTTCCATCAACACCATATATCTTTGCATATATACCATATGTTATTGAATTAAACAGACATGATAATATTATATTAAATACTATAATAATAAAGCATCTTATAACAGGCAGAAATATTCTTCCTCTCCTGCTTGTTCTTACAAGCACATATACTCCGTTGTCGCTCTCTTCTGTAAAATGTATTATGATAACCGTCATCATAATCACGTAGATAAGCGGTATAGCTCTATTATTAAGAAGCTGCTCAATAGCTGCCGTGTTTGTATTATTAAATGCCACATCTGCTTTTTCAAGCTTTTCTTTATCTTTTAACTGCTTATTGGCATTGAGAATATAATAGCTGTCTGTATCACCAAAAAGTGTGCTATCTGCTATTCTGCTATAATTTTTAGACTTGATGTTGTCCGCACTATTGTCATAATAGCTGTTATAAGACTTCACGTACTTTTCCTTATTCTCAACAAGCTCTGCTGCTTTGTTTATATACTCGCTATCTTCTTCCCTATATGTATCATATGCGGCTGTCAGCTTACTGGCTGTCAGACCTACCCTGTCTTCTTTAATCTTGTCATAATCATTGATAATCTGTCTGTAATATCTATATGTCACAGCATCATTGCTGCTGTTAACCTGATAAATACATATGCTTATAACCGCTGCCAGCGCACATATTATACACAGAATGCTTTTCTTTATTATTCTTATCAGTTCCATAGGCTTTCTCCAACTACTCTGGTGTTATCTGCTGCCACTGCATGCTTGTGCTTCCTATCTGTGACTTATCAAGAACCGCAGTTACACATATACGTGCTCCACCCTTCTTTTTCTTTGCCGCCTCTTTATCAATAGCCTCTATCTTATCTTTTTCCTCCTGTGACAGTTCCATACCTGCTACATCCGCTCTGGCAGTTGTTACAAGCATGCACCTTTCATCACCGCCTTTATAGTCAAGAGTTATATTACATGAAGAATTCTCATTAGTTTTATTCAGTACAACCGTTTCATCAACATTTCCATCTGTATCAAATATATAAATATAATTGTCATAGGCTGCCCGTTTTTCTTCTATGCTTTTTCCCACTAATTTAGAAATATTAACTCCTCTGTATACATACAGATGTTTTCCATCATATCCATAAAAATGTATGTAATTCTCATCCCCAATTTCTTTAAACTGCGAAAACTCTCCATTTTTAATTTCTTTTTTCTCCTGCTTTGCTTCCACTGTCGTTCCCTCAATATCCAATGTAAATATATCTTTTATCTCTCCGTTGTCCAGATTTAACTTTCTTATAATATATTTATCCTCATTGGCACATGGGAAGTACATATTATTGCTTTTATCAAAGCTGACTTCACTGTTCCAGTTTAAGATTGAATCAGCTATGTCAGGATATTGTTCATTCATATTGTAAAGTCTCTGCACATTTTCTGTATTTATATCAAGCACCTCAACATAATATATACTTTCTCCCACGGATATACCACTGTTCCAGTTTATATATACTTTATCTCCTATACCATACAATACTATAAGTTCAAGATAGTTATATGTACTTTCATATGTCTTTATAATATGAGGCTCGCTGTCATCCGATAACGATACTGAACACAGCATGATTGTATTATTACCTGCTAACATATAATACAGCTTTCCATGGCTGATACATGCATTGTTTTTATTTCCATTGACAGAATAACCATCTATGGACAATGTTTTTTCCTCTTTCTTATCTCTCATAGTCTTATTATAAGAAACAAGTATATCCTTCTCAGCGGTCTTTTCTATCATATATATTCTCTGATTGTGATACCATATCTTACTACTAAGACACATATCTGATGATATATATGCCTCACAGTCTTTCGTCTTATGGTCACAATCAATATCAGAACACAGTGGAATAGCCTCCTGTTTAACCATATCATAGTAATACATGTAGCTATTCGTATTGTCACTGACTCCTGATGCACCAGCTATATAGTAGTAACCTGTTTCTGCTGCCGCTGCACTGTCTGACATATAATATTGCGGCTCATTGTCATCATATACATATGATGCATACTTATAATCTACGTCTGTCTTTCCGCTATCAGATGTTTTACTGCTGCATGCCATCACTGCTGACAAACAGCCTATAATCAGTGTAATCACGCTCACATCTACCAATATCTTTTTTATTGATTTCTTCATAAAAACCACCGTCCTTTTCCACGTTTATTTCTGTACTTGACAGGTTTGTGCCAAATATATGCAGACACACCCGGCATATTGACCTTTGGTCTGAACATCATAAGCTTATGTATATATTACAGATACGCAGCTGGAAAAGTGACATGTATTATAAAAAAAATAATGGTGCTACATCATATAGCACCATTATCATATAAGAATTTTATGCCTGCCTTCCAAGATCAAACGCCTTATGATTAAGTTCCCTGAACTTCTCTGGTACGATTGCATCTATAGCTGCACTCCAGTCCTCATAAGGTATATCATCAAAATATTCTGATAATCTTCCCATAAGCACGATATTAACAGCCTTAGATGAACCAGCCTCCTCAGCTATTGATAAGAAATCCTTTGCATCAACTTTAGCACCAGCTTCCTCCAGCTTCTTAACAATATCTGCCGGGTATTCTGCAGCACCTGTTATAACAGGCATAGGATCAACCTCCTGTGTGTTGGTGATAATCTGTCCACCAACCTTAAGATATTCTATCCAGCGTTCAGCCTCAAGCTTCTCGAAAGAAAGAATATAATCAGCTTCTCCCTTATCTATAACTGGTGAATATACTTTTTTACCAAATCTTACATAGGTAACAACGCTTCCACCTCTCTGGCTCATACCATGTACTTCCGATACCTTGACATCATAACCCTGATGCATAAGCACATATCCTAACATCTTGCTGGCAAGCAGTGTTCCCTGTCCACCTACACCAACAATCATAATATTCTTAACTGAATCATTCATATATGTTCCTCATTTCTTATTAAAGCCTGATATTTATTGAATAAATCGGACTTTATATTCTGATAATAATGTAATCCTTAAATAGCCCCAAACTTACACATCTGTGAGCACACCTTACATCCTATACAAAGTGTTGGGTCAATGTGTGCTTTCTTATCCTTAACTGCTATAGCAGGACAACCGATACTCATGCACTGCTTACAACCAACACATTTATCCTCATCAACACTTATCGGTGGTTTGTGGACTGTTCCTTTTATCATAACACAAGGTCTGCGGCTTATAATGATAGATGGTTCTTTAGCAGCAAGCTCCTCTGTTACAGCTTCTTCCACAGCCTTAAGATCATATGGATCAACCACTCTTACCCTGTTAAAGCCAAGTGCCTTACATAGTGCTTCAAGGTCAACCTTACCTGCTGGCTCACCACGAAGATTCTTACCAGTTGTAGGATTCTGCTGATGACCTGTCATACCTGTTATGGAATTATCAAGAATAATAACAGTTGAGTTACTCATATTGTAAGAAATATCAGTTATACCAGTCATACCAGAATGTATAAATGTTGAATCACCAATAACACCTACGCTGTTGCTTTCTCCTGCTTCTCCCATAGCCTTGTTAAAGCCATGAAGACCTGAACATGATGCTCCCATACACACATTAAGATCCATGGCATTGAGTGGTGCAACAGCACCAAGAGTATAGCATCCGATATCTCCGTATACCATGCATTTTTTCTTCTTAAGTATGTAGAATATGCCTCTGTGAGGACATCCGGCACACATAACCGGTGGACGCGCTGGCACATTCTCATCTATACTCATATGCTCTGGCACCTTCATGCCAAGACATTCTCTTACAAGATTCTGTGAGAATTCACCACATATAGGAAATGTATCTTTGCCAGATACCTTGATACCTAGCTGCTTACAATGATTCTCTATAATTGGATCAAGTTCTTCAAGAACTACTACTCTGTCAACTTTAGCTGCGAAATCCTTTATAAGCTTCTCTGGAAGAGGATTGATAAGTCCAAGCTTTAATATACATGCGTCCTCTCCTAACACTTCCCTTGCATACTGATAAGAAGTAGAATCTGTGATAATACCAACACTTGTATCTTTTCCCATCTCAACCCTGTTGAATTCACAATTCTCTGCATATTCTATAAGGTCTTTCGTTCTCTGCTCCACTCTTACATGTGCATTGCGCGAATTAAGAGTCATCATAACTTTAGTTGGATCTTTCACATAAGGTACCTGTGCTGGCTCTACGCGTTCCTCTGTATCTACTATACTCTGTGAATGTGCTACCCTTGTAACCATCTTGAGGAGTACAGGAGTATTGAATTTTTCGGACATTTCAAATGCCTTTTTGGCAAACACTCTTGATTCTTCTGAATCAGATGGTTCAAGCATAGGCAGCTTGGCTGCTATGGCATAATGTCTTGAATCCTGCTCATTCTGAGATGAATGCATGCCAGGATCATCTGCCACACATACTACAAGACCGGCATTAAGTCCCTGATAAGATATAGTAAAGAGGGGATCTGCTGCCACATTAAGTCCAACGTGCTTCATAGCACATGCTGCCCTTACTCCACCAAGTGTAGCCCCATGCGCTACCTCAAGTGCTACCTTTTCATTAGGTGCCCACTCACAGTATACTTCCTTGTAAACTGCCGCCTCCTCTGTAATCTCTGTACTTGGCGTACCTGGATAGCTGGATATCACCTTACACCCAGCCTCATATAAACCTCTGGCAACCGCTTTGTTGCCTAACATCAATTCTTTCATATATTACTCCGTTCTTTCTTGTTACACTAATATTCATTTATGCATTCTTTCTGCTATACATATCCATTAAAATACAGCAATCAACCCTGATTCTCCTGTGCCACAAGCTTATCAGCCCCATATATCTTACGAAGCTTAGGTTTCTCTATCTTACCTGTTGCATTACGTGGAATCTCTGCAAATATAATCTCCTTAGGTCTCTTATATCTAGGAAGCTCCATACAGAAATTCTCTATCTCTTCCTCTGTACATGTAACTCCATCCTTTATCTCTATGATAGCTGCTGTCTTCTCTCCTAATCTTCTGTCAGGAAGACCGATAACCGCCGCATCCTTAATCTTGTGGAATCTTCTTAAGAAATCTTCTATCTGTACAGGATATATATTCTCTCCACCTGATACAATAACGTCTTTCTTACGGTCAACAAGGAAGTAGAATCCATCTTCATCCTGCATAGCCATATCTCCTGTATACAGCCATCCATCCTTAAGTACCTCCTTAGTAGCCTCCTCATTCCTGTAATAACATGTCATAACACCAGGTCCTTTTACACATAACTCACCTACTTCACCCTGACAGACCTCGTTATCATGCTCATCCACTATCTTACACTGCCAGCCGTATCCTGGAATACCAATAGCACCTACCTTATCTATATTCTCCACACCAAGATGTACGCATCCTGGACCTGTTGATTCTGATAAACCATAGTTAGTATCATACTGATGATTAGGAAAATACTCTTTCCATCTTTTTATAAGTGAAGGTGGAACAGGCTGTGCCCCTATATGCATGAGTCTCCACTGCGACAGATTATAATCTGAAAGCTTAATCCTTCCTGAATCAAGTGCATCCAGAATATCCTGTGCCCAAGGCACTAACAGCCATACAATAGTGCAGTGTTCACTTGATACTGCAGATAATATCTGCTCCGGCTTGGTTCCCTTAAGAAGCACCGCCTTACTTCCTGCCACAAGACTTCCCATCCAGTGGAACTTAGCACCTGTATGATAAAGAGGCGGTATACACAAAAATGTATCATCTCTTCCTGTTGAATGATGCTTCTGCTCCATGATAGCTGCCTGTGTAAGACTCTGGTGCTTATGTAATATAGCCTTAGGAAAACCTGTAGTTCCAGAAGAAAAGTATATAGCACCATAATCATCCTCAGTTATCTTAACATCCGGCTCCTTGCTGGAGCAGTCTGCTACCAGTTCATGATAACTTTCTGCGAAACTTGGACAGTTATCACCAACATATATAAGAAGTCTTCCTCTTGATAATCTCTCTGCATTTACCTCTATTCTTCCAATAAATGCGAAGCCAAACACTATAACATCAACCTGTGCAAGCTCGGCACAGTAATATATCTCATCCGAATCATAACGGAAGTTAAAAGGCACTGCGATAGCACCCGTCTTTAACACGCCAAAATATATAGGAAGCCATTCAAGACAGTTATACATAAGAATAGCTACCTTATCACCTTTCTTAACCCCTCTGCTTATAAGCATATTGGCAAACCTGTTAGCCTTTTCGTTGAATACACTCCATGTAATCTCACGCCTGTATGGCATGTTATTAATAGGCTGAATCAGATCGAACTCCTTCCAGGTCGTTCTTCTAGTATCCTTCTCATCAGGATTAAGCTCAACTAGAGCTACCTCATCCGGGTATAACTCGGCATTTCTTACTAAATAATCTGTTACTGGCATAATATTTTCCTTCCTGCTATATAATTGATACCATGGTAAAAGGTCTAAACCCACATGAGCTTGCTCATAGGTGGACGAAAGACCTTTGGATCCGCCCCGATATGAGCATAAAAGTGGGATGATAATCCCGTATCTTTATAAAACTTCATTAAATAATAGAATACCACATTTTGCACAATAAAAAAAGAGCTGCAGGGCAACTCTTTAGTTAAATATACCATTATACATTAATCACCAACATGCTCATTTATAACCTCACACAGATTACCACACGCTTCATAATATTTTCCTTTATACATTAAAACATCTCCAAAATACACAGGAATTTCTTCACTTGTTCCGTCATTATAATTAAATGTAATCTTATATAAAGTACGTTCTGTGTCTGGCTTAGCTTTTTCCGGCATATTATCTTTTGATAGTCTTTCTATATAACTGCTTAATGTATCGCCCTCAATAACTACTTTTTTAGATTTCTGATTATTTTCTATAACAATATTTTTCAAATCTGTAAGATTAAACTTAATTATCTTTGAATCATATTCACTATATACAGCAGCGAGTTCATTTATAACATCTGTAATCATGTCTGTATCTTCTACTGTATAACTTTTCCCATTATACTTTATATTGCTTTGCGATATCACTATACTTTTATGTTTTCCATCACTATCTTTATACGAAAGATAATACTCCCAACCAGTACGCGATGCATCTCCTTTTAATATAGAAACAACAGAATATGTTCTCACATGTATTCCATTAATCATACCAGCTATTTTATCACAATCATCTATTTTCTGTTTTACTCCATCTTTTCCCCTTGTAACAGAAAGTTCAGATATATTCTGATTTATACTGATTCGTTTTGGAATCCTTATATTTATTGCTATTATAACTATTACTATAACTAAAAGGCATATTAGTATAATTGCATATTTTTTCTTTTTCATATATATATATCCCCCTATTTATAATTAATATTTATTCAAAATAATATAAATATACATCTTCCAGATTAATATTATCTTCAACTTTTACTGCTTCATCAGGTAACTCATCTCCTACTACCCTCAATGCTAAACCATTTTTTCTTTGTCTTATATTACCTATCTTATATTTTTTCTGTTTATCACTAATCTGCTCAAGAGAACAAGTAATTTCTCCTACTTTTCCTGACATATTCTCAATCAATTCTACAGGAGTGCCTGTTGCTATAATTTGTCCATCTTTTAATAAAATAACCTTATCGGCTATACACTCTATATCACTTACTACATGTGTTGCAAAAAGAATTATCTTATTCTTTGATAATTCTGCAATATAATTTCTTATTGAAATTCTTTCTTTAGGGTCAAGTCCAGCAGTGGGTTCATCAAGTATAAGAATTCTAGGTTCTCCTAATAAAGCTTGTGCCAAAAGAACTCTCTGTTTCATACCTCCCGAAAAACCACCTATTTTCTTATATGCAACATTACTAAGGTTAACTACATCGAGAAGCTCTTCTATCTGCTGATTAACACTTTTAGTAATTGTATTTCCATTTTTATCTGATACTTTAATTTTTTTCACTTCTTTAATTTCTGCCATATATTTAAGAAATGCCATAGGCGAAAAATCCTCATAAAATCCCTGCTGTTGTGGCATATATCCAACAATTTTCCTAAAATTTTTTCCAAGCTTCAATATGTCTTTTTTTTCTTTATCCTGACTATATAAAATACTTCCACCATTAATCTTATCTCTTGAAATATTATCGGTAATAAGATTAATCATAGTACTCTTTCCTGCACCATTTGAACCTAATATTCCATATATTCCTGATGTAAATTTATAATTTATTCCTTTTAACGCTTGTACTGTTCCATAAGTTTTTTTTAAATTTATAAGCTCTAATTCCATATTTTAATTAACTCCTTTCCTTATCATTTTTATTTATAACAGCCTTATGCTGGAATACATTCATAATATATATAGTTGCGCCTATTCCAATCAAAATAATTATTCCAGTCAAAAACCAGTAAACAGTCATCGTCCTTCCGCTTTCTATCCAACATCTGAAAAATGCCATATACTTTACTATTGATATTTTATACATAAACTTAAACCCAAGCATATACAATAATTGTGGTAAAATAATTACCAGCCCTACAATAAAACAATATGAATATTTAACATATATAGATGCAACTGACATTATCATTTGTATTCCCAAAAGGAACATATATTTAATCATAAAATCAATAAAAATATATACTATTATCGGTGGGTTTATTATGTAATTCTGAAACAGCATTATACTTTTCAATGGTGCTGTTATATTGGTATATGTATATACACCACAAAGCTTCTTATAATACATCCCATATGTAATACAGGCAAATAGCAGACTAAGCATACTCTGGATAAACAACTTCTTTACCAGCCATTTTCTTCTGTTCATTCCCGTAAGAGCCAGACTCTTTACCATTGATTTCTTTTCATATGCTATAAACCCGCATGAAATAACAATAGCTGCAATAACATTTATCATTGCAATAAGTTCCTGATTATTCCACTCTCTGTTTCCTATTGTTTCTGTATACTCATATGGATTAATTACAACGGCTGATATTCCCTTCTCATTCATCTGTTTAATATAATTAAAATTCTCTTTTACAGTATTAAATAAGTCCTGTCTATTAGCAAGAAGTGTTTTCGCGCCTTCAGCAGAATAATCAATGTTATCAAGAAAATCTTCATATTCATCATTATATTCATTATAAATATCTATTAATTCCGTACCATAACTTAACCCTTCCGCTTTCTCATAATATCCTAACATATAACTCTTTTTGGCATCATATATAACCCCATAGCTTGGCTCTACATTAGCTGCAATATATGCAAGAAGCAGCAGTATCCATATTATTCCCTGTGAAATTAATATCTTATAAACTTCTTTACCGAAATTATTCGTCTTTACCATTAATCTCATAATATATGTCAGAATTAACTCTATAGCGTTTTCTACTATATTCATCTTACCAGTGAAATATTTTCTTATGCTGATATATGCACTTGCAAACAAAGCCAGTATTCCTATAAATACCGATACAATTATCGTAGTTGTTAACAAAGATACTGCAATGTTAAAACATCCCCAGTTAAAGTATTCTGCTGCTTTATTCGGAAAAAATAAATAATATACATTCAGATACTTAAATATCTGCAATATAGATTTTGCTGAAATAACCTTATATATCACCACATCAGCCACACAAATACAGCAATAAAAAAACAGACCAATATTTACATTGCCAAAGCACAATAAAATTGCCCATAAAACAAGCGATAATACAACATTTGCCAATATCGATAATAATATTATTAATCCTAAAAACTGTATTCTTGAAAGCTTACCCGAAGTAAGTATAAAATATTCATCACTTACGGCTGCAACATTCAGGTCTTTTACACCATCATATCTGTTAAGCAGCATAACCGCTGACTCTGTATACAGTGCAACATTCGTTACTACCGCCTGTATTAACAATATTATACTTCTCTTAACAAACAGAACTCCCCTTCCACTCTGACCTGTATGTACAATATGATATAATCCGTTTTTTCTTTCCGAAAAAAACATATATACTGTATATACACACGTAATTAATGTTAATAAATGAATATAATTATTCTTATATAATTTTTCTAACCACAATCCATTACTTAATTGTACATCTGCATCTATTATCTGTGATAAATCATATTGCGTTTTTAATAAGTTGTTATATTCAAAGCTGTTCTTTTTATAAGTTCCCGCTGTTGCATATAATATTGCTGTCTGTCTTTTATCCTCAATTATCCCCTTGTAATTATCTATATACTTTGCCTGCTGCATTAACTTCTCTCTTGCCTGTTTAGCAGCTGCTGTCTTGTCAGAACTGTCACTGCCATTGACTTCATATTTCTGAAAATATTCCTGCCACGCTATCGTTGCCGCTTCCGTACTCAGTTTGCTATCTGACTTAACACCTTCAGCCGTATTAAGCATTTCTATATATGCATATGTTACCTGCAGGTCATCTGTTTTATCGCTGACAAGTATCAGCATATTAAACACTAATAAACATACTAACAGACCTATATATGTTTTTCCAACAATTCTTTTAAGCTCTGCCATAACATCCCTTCTCCCCGTAATTATTTTTAAAAAGCAGGATTAAACATTTTATATTTAACCCTGCTCTGTAACTATGATAAATTCTGATATATCTGTTTTATTGATGCAGTGCCACTATTCAGATAATCCATTTTATTTATTACTCCTACGCCTGTTGTTATCACCTTTTTATACGGTTTGCTATTAAGAGATTTTAAATTCTTATATACATCTGAATCACTATTGCTGCCCATAAGAATATATCTTTCGTCAATCCCATATACACAGATTCCTGATGCATCCGCAACAACAGAAGTATCCTCTGGATACTGCTCATAATATTTTTTTGCTTTTTCCAAAAATTCCTCATCATATTCCATTTCATATTGTGCTTTTAATGTACCATTCATATCTATTGCTGTGAAATATGACTTTGTTTCTCTGCTTTGTGTAGACTCAAAAAAATATAAATACTCACCATCACTTTGTAATGAATACAACTTCTCCATATCTGTAGTGTAAATAACTTCACTTGTATTTTTATCAAAATTAACCTTAATTAAGGTATCATTATCATTACCTGTTGATGATGTCATAATGTAGAAATTACCATTACTATCCATCCTGACATAACTGCCATCTGACATAGAATCTACTTTTCCTGTATTTTCTCCAAATACATCTACTCTGTCATCACCTGTATATGTCCATAATTCTGTATATTGACCTGTACTTAAATCATACTTTGAAACACGGTATTGTACATTATTATCAGAAAAATACATTCTCGCTGTTCCGCCAGCATAAAAATAAATATTATTATCTGACAGATAAACGCCAAAACCATTGTTCTGTCCAGCTTTCATAGCATAATCTCCCGGAAACTGAAATTCTCCAAGAACCTCTCTTGATGAATTGCTTTCAAGCCTTATTCTACATATATAAAATGGTGCAATATAACCATTTTTTGCATAGTCAGCATCCAAAAATGATGTATAGTAATAAAAATAACCATCTGATATCATACTTGCCTGTACACTGGTTACCGTTATCTGCTCATCTTTTACTGATGCAAGCTTTGTAATACGTTCTTTATTTCCAAATGTAGCATCATACTGGCATAAATAATAATCCCTGTCTTTAGTAACCTCAATACAATATAAATGATTATTATAATACATAACTTTTTCATTCATGCAATTACATCCAAATGTGCCATTTTCTGTATTAATTCCACTAACATAAGCATCACATGTTTCACCATCATGATTACAGTTTACCTTAGAGCATAACGGCATATTGACATCGCTATTTATATTATAAAAATACAAAATATTGTCAATTACATAATAATAGCCATTTTCTGCTATTGCCATATCTGACTGCCCATATACCCCCTGCTCCTTTTCCTGATTATATACATAATCAGGAAAAGGATTATTATTATCAGACTGTTCCTCATTTATCCGGTATTTGGTACACGCCGCCAACATAGCCATCATAAAAAATATAGCACTTAATACCACTTTTTTCATATTTCCTGTCACCCCTTTCCAACTTCAAATGTCTAAGATACATGAAATTCAACCATTAAATATCCTTCTCTGTATCTTTGCCACAAACAATTAACTCTTTATTTTATTTTAATAACAGAAAAAATATAATTCAATTCATATTCTCAGTTATAACATCACACAGATTACCACACGCTTCATAATATTTTCCTTTATACATTAAAACATCTCCAAAATACACAGGAATTTCTTCACTTGTTCCGTCATTATAATTAAATGTAATCTTATATAAAGTACGTTCTGTGTCTGGCTTAGCTTTTTCCGGCATATTATCTTTTGATAGTCTTTCTATATAACTGCTTAATGTATCGCCCTCAATAACTACTTTTTTAGATTTCTGATTATTTTCTATAACAATATTTTTCAAATCTGTAAGATTAAACTTAATTATCTTTGAATCATATTCACTATATACAGCAGCGAGTTCATTTATAACATCTGTAATCATGTCTGTATCTTCTACTGTATAACTTTTCCCATTATACTTTATATTGCTTTGCGATATCACTATACTTTTATGTTTTCCATCACTATCTTTATACGAAAGATAATACTCCCAACCAGTACGCGATGCATCTCCTTTTAATATAGAAACAACAGAATATGTTCTCACATGTATTCCATTAATCATACCAGCTATTTTATCACAATCACCTATCTTCTGTATTACTCCATCTTTTCCCCTTGTAACAGATAGTTCTGATATATTCTGATTTATACTGATTCGTTTTGGAATCCTTATATTTATTGCTATGATAGCTATCGCTATAACTAAAAAGCATATTAGTATAATTGCATATTTTTTCTTTTTCATATATATACCCCCTATTATTTATATCTTCAAATTATATTAACTATAAATGAACAAATACAGAAAAATGCACAAAATCAATAGTGGATTATGCGTACTATACAAACAACTGGTCTGATTGATACCTTTATTGTTCATATACAGAGGATTAGATTATGCATTTTTCAATTTTGCTTATTTAAAGTTATATTAATATACTGTCAATTCAGTTCAACTGTAACATAATTCCATGTTCCAACACATGACCCCCATACATATCTATCGGGATTTTTAGTCCAACCATCAGCAATCCTTATATACGTACTATAACCATAGCCATTATATTTAAATTGAATATATCCCAATGCCAATACTGAATGATCTTTATACCTTCTGTGATTATGCATTATTAAATTAACAGCTCTATTGTTACTTAATTCATCTACAACTCTTTGTCCCTCACTCGTAGAATAATGTAATCTTGCATTACAATTTATTCCAATTTCATCAAAATATGATTCGTAGGCGTCTGCAATATCCTCATCTCTTGTTCCCTCACCATGTTCATTAGTCTCCATCAACTCATAAAATCTTTCATGTGTATCATATTTCGAATCATTAAGAAGTGTATCATAGCCTCTTCCAAGCCAATATAAACACATATTCACAGCAGCTGTTGGAGCACAATTTGATGATTGTGAAAACTCACGTGTCGTACAATAATCTCTTCTAAAATTTGATATTGTATAGTTAGTATTTTGGCTATATCCACTCTCATAATCCCATGGATCAGTTATAAATTCTTCATCATTATCTGGCGGATTGCTTCCCTTTGATGTTTCAATCAAATTATCCCAAATCACTTTATTATCTTCTGTTATGCTATCTGTACTTAGCACAGTCTCTTCTACCTTTGGGCAACTATTTGTTGATATATCATAATAATCATATTCTTTACCATCTGACACTTCACATACATATACCATATTTTTAAGGTAATATATTTTATTGCTATAATTTATATCAAGCCCTTCATCGATGTATTGTACAGATTCATTTATAAAACTATTACCATTTTTAGAAAATTCAATTATTGGCATTTCCGCACTGTTTGCACCTGTTATAACATATCCTGCTGGATTTTCGTTTTTATCTTGCAAACCAAAATAGTAGGCTTCAATATTATTATTACAATCAAATAAAGCTCGTCTTTCTATAATTCTTACGCCATCTTTCCACATCTGCGCATCATCTTTACCTATAAAACTTCTAATATGCATAATAGCAATTTTTTCAGCTTCATCTAAATTATAATCCACGATATAATTACAATCATCATTTATAGTACTTGCAAATATTATTTCAACATTCTTTAAATTACATAAACTAATAATTAATACTCCCAATAGTGCTATTATCTTTGTAATCTTTTTTTTACCCATAAACAATCTCCTCGTACAAATCAATAGATTTTTAAAATCCATAAAAATCATTTAACCAACTAGTAGAATTTAAATTTGTTACATTTTTGTTTTTAGATGTTTTCATAACATCTTCATAATTTTACACAATTTAATATTTTCCAAAACGTTATACTTTCCTTTTTCCTGTCACCCCTTTTCATCTTCAAATGCCTAAGATACATGAAATCTAACTAACAAATAACCTTCTATGTACCAAGCATCTTACTTATTCATCCTGCTCTGTATCTTTGACATAACCAATAACAATGCACATATGTTAATACCCATAGCCATATATCCTGTTATTGTTCTATCAACCCCCACAATACACAAAACTATAGTTAATAATACTTCCAAAACCACTACAATTCTTGCTCTTTTCTTACTTTCCATTAATTCACCATCATTAAGTGCAAGATTAGGATGATTAACTGTACCAACACATATTATGTATAAAACAGATACCATGCAAAGAAACATAACAAGTGTCATATACTTTAACCATATGAAATCACATACCTCAATGATAATACATATAATATTAGTTCCCATAAAACACTGGCCAAATGTTTCAAGATGAAAACCGCCTGTTCTTCTTCTAAGAAACATAAATGTACACAAAAATATTATTATATTCACAAGCCTGTTTAAAACCACACCCATTATGCTTATCGTAATTAGTGTCAATACTTTTTCCAGTGTAATTGTATAAGCATACACATATGCTTCCTTGTCATCTTTTGATATAATATCTGTATTTATCATACTATCAACTATTTTTACTATTAATTCATCAATCATATATACAATTCTCTTTCTATTTACATTTTAACATACAAAATACAAAATTCAATCCCATTATCAAAAAACGACTATATTGAACAAAAAACGACTATATTAAATCACCCCTCTAAATAGCAACCACAATCTATATAGCAAAAAAACCAGACGTCATCAGACATCTGGTTTATACTAGCTAGTACATCGTTTCATAAATAACTATGCCAATCGCACTAGATTATTATTGAAAACACAAACTCTCCATTCTTATAATCAATAATATATTCTGCATTATATTTTTCCAATGTTGCAACTACATTACGAATTCCTAATCCATGTTGTTCCTTATCATCTTTGATTGTACGCATATATCCATCTTCCATAATTTCAGGCTCTGTTTTATATGAATTGGAGACTGCTATGCTAAGAACATCATCCTCATATAACAGCCTTATACCTACTGTCCTTTTATCTATCTCACATTGTCCTGCTGCTTCTATAGCATTATCAAGAAGATTAGACAGTATAGTAACTATATCTTCATCTGAAACTTTTATATGTGAAAGATCATTTATCTTTAGAATGAATAATACATCATTCTGTAAAGCCTCATAATATTTGGCATTGATAATTGCATTAACCACTTCATTATTCGTATCAACCATATCTAGTTGACCATCAAGTCTATTGAATATACTGTTTATATATTCCTCGAGTTTATCATATTTTTTCTTTTTTAATAAAGAATCTATACACATAATCTGGTTCTTATATTCATGTGTTCTTTTTCTTTGTATATCATAGTTTTTACGTAATGAATTGTATAATTCAAGCTGACCTATAGATTGCTGCTTTAAAATATCTGCTTCTCTTATTCTCTGGGAATTCTCAAGAATCTCATTAATAAGATGGAATACAACCATATTAAGAACTATAAGTCCTATTGCTATAACATAGTACACATTAACTATATCCTCATGATATGAAGCGGCCATTGAATTAGTCATCACTATAACTGTAATCAAAGTAAATATTGGAAATATAAGGAATTGAAGCCATTCTTTATTACTAATATCTATTATATTTTTCTTATTCTTTAAATAACTTCTTTTTATATTTATTATTATTATAAATAGTAACAATCTGTCCATTATTACTAACATAGTTCCTATTAATTCTTGAATTGATTCAAATCCATTAATATTTCCATATGTCAAAAAAAATATAACACTTAAAATATAATCTGATACTCCTATTAAACCAATTATCATAATTGACAACATTAATGCTTTAATTATACTTATGTAATATATTAAATACATGCATGTACATATTGTCAATATTATAAAAAAGACTTTAATTCGCATATGTCTATTTAAAAAATGTGAAAGTAGATATATTATAATTGTTGATATCACTATTATTAAATTTTTTTCTTTTTTATCTTTTTTTAAGGCAAATATATCAAAAAATTTCAAATAACAAAAAAATTCTATGCCTTGTACAATTATATTTGAAAGAAAATCTCTCATTATTTCTTCTATATAAAACAAAACTTATTTTGAATTATGAGGTCTTTTAGGCTGATGAAATATTACAGCACATTCTGGAGGCCACTTTTCATTCTTTCTTACTACCATATTTTTAGTTACATTATTCACTGCCTTAAGTACATTTACTTTAAAATCACTCATTTTTATATTCCTCCATTTGATTATATTATGGCTTTAAATTCCATTATTGCTTTTTTTACTTCCTTATAACGCGGCTTAGGGACTCCTATTTCTATACCATTTTTTAAATATATCCGGTATCCACTTATTTTTTTTACATACATCATATTCACTATATAACTTTGATGCACTCTTATCATGTATTTGCAATCATCGAGCATCTTTTCTATATTGTTTAATTTGTTTTTCACCACATAATCTTCGCTCTCCTTTCCTTCTATATGAAATATAACTTTATGTGCACTACTTTCTATGTACATAACTTTATTAACACTTATTTCTTTCTGGTTACTTATAAATATTCTTTTATCAATTCCCATATGCTTCATAAGATATATCACCGCATCCATACATTCATATATTGATGCTTTTAATTGTCTTTCATTCTTAAGTATATATCTGACTGCATTATACTTATAGCCCTGAATTGCATAGCTTATAATAGCTGTTATAAAAACTATATTAACATCATCTGAATATGTTCTTATCCATTCTGCTACTTCTAATCCACTAATCTCTGGCATATTAATGTCAAGAAATACAACATCATATAATACTATATTCTTTTGTAATTCCATGATTGACTTCCCAGAATTATACAAATCAATATTATAATCTAATCCTTTTTCATTCATATATGTTTTTATTGCATAATCTATATTCTCCAGAAACTCTTTTTCATCATCACATATGGCTATTTTCACCAATATTTACCTCTGTATGTTGCTTTGTATTATCTATGTATTTATTTTATACGTATCTCTCCTATATTCATTAACTATCCGTACAAACTATAAATATATTTACCACCAATTGTGCTTCATAACAATAGTGTGTGCAAAAAAAGACTATATTTTGCAAAAAAAGACTATTTTCTATTACTATTCAACCAGCAAAATAATACTAAAAAACAGATATTGGATTTCAATCATATCCAATACCTGTTTATCTATTATCTTTATATATATATCGACAGATTCTATCATAACATCATAGCAAAGAAAAACTCTCCCCTCTCACATCTTATGACGTGCCTTGCATTATACTTATCAAGTACTGCCATAACATTGCGAAGTCCAAAGCCATGTTCCTGCTTTTCTTCCTTTCTTGTTATCATATATCCATCATCTGTAATCTGTGGTTCATATTTATAAGTGTTTGACACTGATAATATAGTATGTGCATCCTCGCATGTGAACTTAAGCTTTATCAGCCTGTGATTAATATCGCACTGCCCGGCTGCTTCTATTGCATTATCAAGAAGATTAGATAACACCTGGACTATATCCTCATCTGATATATTTATTCCCGAAAGGTCGTTAATCTTGAATACCATAAGTATATTGTTATCGACAGCTTCATGATACTTTGCATTAAGTACTGCATTAACTATTTTGTTATTAGTATCTATCATATCAAGTTCCCTGTTAAGGTTTCCTGTTATGCTCTTAACATAGCTTTTTAGCTTATCATACTCCCCATTTTCAGCAAGTGTCTCTATACACAGCATCTGATTCTTATACTCATGTGTTTTTCTTCTTTGCCTGTCGAAATTCTCTGATACAGTTCTGTATAACTCTATCTGTCCTGCTGCCTGTTGTTTTAACACCTCATTTTCACGAAGCTTATATGAATTCATTATTATATCCTTTACAAGATGAAACATAATGATATCCATAATAACAACGCCTACTGCTATTACATAATATATGACAGCAAGCTGTGTTGCATCCATCGTCATCATCGTTCCACTAAGCGCTATAACGATAAAAACTGTAAACACTGGGAAAAACAGAAGCTTTCTGCAATCGCTATTGCTTACATCTACTCTGTTAACATTCTTCCTAAGGCTATATTGCCTTAAGAATATCGTTATTAATAAAAATACTGCCCTGCTCAGTATAATAAGTGAGTTACCAGCAGTTTCTGATATATTCCCGACATTTTCCAAGCTTCCAAATATGCTTATCATAACCAGCATAACAAGATAATCAAGCACAATTGCCACCGAATAATATATCAGGGCTATTGCTGCTGACTTGATAATACTTATCTGTTCCATAATATACATATATATAACTATCGCTATCATCCCAGCCAACAGCTTTACTGGTATATATGTCTTAAGAATCCTGGAAATGATAAACATTACACATATGAGAAGAACCATGCTCATATTATATACTTTATCTGTTATATTTTTCTTACGGACAACAAAAGACTCATATAACATTCTGCAGGTTATCATTTCGATAGTTATTATTATCACGCTGTTAATACTATTCCCCATTATAATCTTCCCCTGTATGCTATATAGCTGTCAGCAACCTCTCTATACCTCACCTTTGGTATACTTATACGTTCACCATTCTCTAATATAACATAATATCTTACGAGCTTACTAATATACTTCATATTAACCATATAGCTCTGATGCACACGCAAAAAATCTGCTTCTATGTATTCTTTTTCAACATCGTTTAATGTACTATATATACTGTAATCCTCAGGATCTTTTCCAATTATATGAAACAGAAGCTTATGCTTATTACTTTCAATATACATTATCTGGTTTACCAATACCTCACAGCTTCCGCCACAGAAATCTATAGTCTTCGTTTTGTGGCTGCTGCTTATCTTATCAAGTATTGCATCCATACATTCATATATAGATGCAGCCAGCTGATTGCTATTTTTAAGGATATATCTTATTGCATTGCAGCGATATCCCTCTGGTGCATAATTAATATATGCTGTCACAAATGCTATATATATATCCTGTGAGTATACTCTTATTTTATCAGCTGTCTGTATTCCGTTCATATCTTTCATATCTATATCCAGAAATGCAATATCATATTCCATCACATTCTCACCCAATGCAACAAAATCAATCCCGGATGTATATATATTTATTTCACGAGCAATGTGTTTACTATCAAGATATACTTCAAGCAATTCTTTGATTTTCTCTGCAAAAATCTTTTCATCATCACATATGGCAATCTTTAACATCTGTCCGACCTCAGTTTCTTTGTATAATTATACACTTATAATACCATGATATAAGTGTCAAACGCAAATTCAACACTAATATCATACTATATATGCAAAGAAACTATATGCTCAGCATGCATATGTTTTGAGTGTTTTATAGTCGTTTATGACTATATTTCTATTCCATCCACATCTGTGAATCTATCACTTTATTAATATTTATGCAATATCACTTACAAAAACAGGACATTTTATGCAAAAAAAGGACATTTTTTCTTATTTAACTATGTTCTTTAATAAACCACCATTATATTTCAATTAAATCCTCGCATTTACAGTTTAATATTTTTGCAAGTCTGAATACATTTTCAGCTTTGGTATGATTAATATTTCTCTGTCTTTGTTCAAACAACTGTATCTGTCTTAACGACACACCTGATAACTCTGACAATTCTCTCTGTGAATAACCTGAAAGCATACGGATCCTCTTTAGATTAGTATCTATATAATAGCTTTCCCACAGTTCGTTCATTCTATCAACAAACTGTTGTATATCCATCTCGTGATACACAGGATACATATCTACTATATCTTTAAGCTTTACAGCATTCCATATCTTTGCAAATGTTCTGCCTGTGTACCATTGATAATATGCAAGTGCCCAGCCTGTCCAGTATTCTGCTGTTTTATCAATGTACATTACATCTTCTTTATCGTCCAGTTTAAGACCTGATTCCGCTATAACCTCTTTGAACAATTCACATCCAGTTTTACCCGCTACATATGTAGGATTACCTGACTGAAACTGTTTAGATATATCTGATACTATAAACATGCCAAAAAACTCATCAATCTCCACATCATATGTATTAACAGCATAATCAAGCATATCACCCATTATTCTCTGTGCCATATTTACATAATCACACGGATAAGCGTGCATCACCATTTTCAATACCCTCCCTCATAATATCAAGCATATACAGGTCATTAATATCTGCTTTTTCTTTTTTATTCATTCTGTATTCTTTTCTTGCTTGTTTTTCACGTTTCACTTTCTTAACATAATATATATCGTGACTCGCATTTTCATTTCCTGTATATTTTATCGTCTGAAATGCTTTCTGACTTTTTAATACAATCTGCTCCCCAAGCTTTCCATACCTCATAGCTGCCGATAATTTCTGAAGCGATATAACACCTGCCACAAAATCCTGTGCAAACGAAAAATACGAATCATCTGCACGATAACCTATTATCACATCATAATCAGATATATCAATCAAAAAATGTTCTCTAAGATACCTTTTAGCTTCTTCTGCGACACTTCCGTTCTGCCAGTACGTCCTGTTATCAGTTAATACAGCAAGCCAGTTAAGTATATTATACTTTGATGAATTGAGATTAAGTATATTCATTTCTGACATATCTAATTCATACATATTGACATAACCATCGTTATTCTTTGCACATGCCCATTCTCTAGCAAGATTAATATCTTCTGTACAATAAAATCCTCTCCCATAATCATTATTTAATTTTCCTTTTCCATATTCAGGCTGACCAACTATAACATCTGAGCCGTGATATAATTTTATGTTTTTTTTACCCTTCAAATTTTCCATCTCCTACCTGATTATTTTTTTATTATAATATAGCTTTTTTATTATATCGCTACTGCGATATATTTTCAATCAGCTGCATAAAAAACTCCCCATTATCCAGCAGCCATACCACCGGATAATGGGGAGTTTAAGGTGTTTAAGGATTGCGTGAATTGCATAGCAATGTAGCAATCCTGATACATCAGTAAGTGTCAAAAGTCATTTACACATCATGATTCTTTACACCACGAAGTCTGGCCATAGCTCTTGCCAGTGATGCCGTTGATACGTGGTATTCCATAATACTCTGTTTCTGTGCAAGCTGTTCCTTCGCTCTTTCAAGCGCTGCCTCAGCTCTGAACTTATCTATTTCTTCAGGTCTTTCAGCTGAATACACTATTATGTCAACTTTATTGTGTTCAACTTTAAGAAGTCCTGTCGAAACTATAGCTTCCTGCCATGTTGTTTCTCCTGGAACCCTGAATCTTAATTCTCCAGTCTCAACACTACATGTCATAGGCTCATGGTTAGCCATAATAGCCATCTCACCGTCAAAACCATCAAATATAAGAATCTCACATGGTCCATCATAGAATACCTTATCACAGGCTATTAATTTCAATGAAAATGTATTCAACCCATACCTCCTTGTTTTGCGAAGCAAAATGCGACTGCCCTGCAGGAGCAGAGGTATTTACCTCCTTGTTTTTACGAAGTAAAAATGCGGGATTTATTTCAATGTTTCTGCCTTAGCCTTAACATCCTCAATAGTACCTACATTAAAGAAAGCTGCTTCCGGATATTCATCCATCTGACCATCAAGTATAGCTTTGAAGCCCTTAACAGTATCCTCAACAGGAACATACTTACCAGGAGTACCTGTAAAGTTCTCAGCTACATGGAATGGCTGTGATAAGAATCTCTGAATCTTTCTTGCTCTGTATACAGTAAGCTTATCATCCTCTGAAAGCTCTTCCATACCAAGAATTGCAATAATATCCTGAAGCTCCTTGTACTTCTGAAGCACCTCCTGAACACGTCTTGCAACAGTATAATGTTCCTCACCTACTACATCAGGTTCAAGGATTCTTGATGTTGACTCAAGTGGGTCAACAGCAGGATATATACCCTGTTCAACAATCTTTCTTGAAAGAACCGTTGTTGCATCCAGATGTGAGAATGTTGTTGCAGGAGCTGGGTCAGTAAGGTCATCAGCAGGTACGTATACAGCCTGTACTGATGTGATAGAACCCTTTGTTGTTGAAGCGATTCTCTCCTGAAGTTCACCTAAATCAGTTGCAAGAGTTGGCTGATAACCAACGGCTGATGGCATACGTCCAAGAAGTGCTGAAACCTCTGAACCTGCCTGTACAAAACGGAATATGTTATCAATGAATAAAAGCACATCCTGTTTCTTAACATCTCTGAAATACTCAGCCATAGTAAGTCCTGTCTCTGCAACTCTCATTCTTGCTCCAGGTGGTTCATTCATCTGACCAAATACCAGGGCTGTCTTATCAAGTACTCCTGATTCCTTCATTTCAGTCCATAAGTCGTTACCTTCACGGCTACGCTCTCCTACACCTGTAAATATAGAATAACCACCGCTCTCAGCAGCTATATTTCTTATAAGTTCCTGAATAAGGACTGTCTTACCAACACCAGCACCACCGAACAGACCTATCTTACCACCCTTTGCATATGGTGCAAGTAAGTCGATTACCTTGATACCAGTCTGTAACATCTCTACTACAGGACTCTGTTCTGCGAATGATGGAGGATCTCTGTGAATACTCCAGTGCTCCTCACCATCCAGTTTAGTTCCATCATCAAGGGTATCACCAAGAACGTTAAAAAGTCGTCCAAGAGTCTTTTCGCCAACAGGAACTGATATACCACTTCCTGTTGCTGTGACTTCCATATCCTTACAAAGGCCTTCACTCGCTGCAAGCATAATGCATCTAACAACATTATTACCTATATGCTGTGAAACCTCCATAACCTTCTTTTTACCGTCCTGTATTACATAAAGTGCATCCTTGATAGCTGGAAGATAATTACCTTCAAATTCAACGTCTACTACAGGTCCTGAAACCTGTACTATCTTTCCTTTCATCTCTTCCACGTGAATTACACCTCTTTCTGCCTAGTCTGAAGCCCTTTTTATCCTGCCTGGGCTTTTTTCTTCATCTTTTTCTTCTTAAGAGCCTTTGCACCACCAATAACCTCAGTTATCTCCTGTGTTATGGCTGCCTGTCTTACACGGTTATACTCTATAGACAGCTCTTTAAGCATAGCTTCTGCATTATCTGTAGCTGCCTGCATGGCAACCATACGGGCGTTCTCCTCTGTTGCAAAGCCCTCAACAAGAGCTCCATACACGAAACCTGTAACATAATTATATGTAAGATCATTAAGAACAACCTTTGGAGATGGATAGATAACAAAATAATCATCATTACCTTCAAAATCCTCAAGTGTACCGTTACTCTTTCCCTGTCTGGCATTAGCTGCTAACTCTTCCTTGATGAATTCGTTAGTCTTAAGAGGAAGAAGCTGTTCAACCTGAACTTCTTCCTTCATGCCATGCTCCATCTTAGTATACACGATATACACCTCATCCATCTCTTCCTTCTTATAACGTTCTACTATATCCTCCGTTATAACTCTGGCTCTATGGACTGATGGGTTATTTGCAGAGAATCTGAAAGAATTCTCCACATTATAACCAAGTGAGCTAAAGTAAGCCCTTCCTGTTTCTCCGATGGCAAATATCTTATACTGTTCTGCCTCGTCACACAACCTCTTTGCTTCCTTTAAAACATTATGGTTATAAGCTCCTGCCATACCCTTATCACCACTTATGACAATAAATGCTTTTTTCTTGACACTCTCATGTATATCTACATTTCTGTTATCAAAGAAAAGATGCTGCATAGTAGGAAAATGGAATAATATACTTCTTATCTGATCCTGTAATCCATAAAAGTAAGGTTCGGTATTCTCAAGCTTCTGCTTAGCCTTTCTAAGCTTAACTGAGGACATCATATACATGGCTTTGGTGATCTTCATCGTATCATGAATACTACTTATTCTGGCCTGAATTTCTTTAGTATTCGCCATAGCAATCCCCCTTATCTTTCACTCTTGAACTCGTTAGCTGCTGCTATAATAGCTTCCTTCGTCTCACCTGTAAGATCCTTAGTTGATTCAATAGTATTAACTATCTCTGAATGCTGGCTATGGAAGAACTCAAGCATATCTGCCCTGAAGCCCTTGATCTTAGAAAGCTCAATATCACTGAATACATGCGCATTAGCTGATACAAGTATAATAACCTGCTCTGCCATACTAAATGGATGACTCATAGGCTGTTTAAGAAGTTCCATAAGTGCACGTCCATGCTGTAACTGCTTCATAGTACCCTCATCAAGATCTGATGAGAACTGTGTAAACACTTCCATCTCACGATACTGCGCAAGATCGATACGGATACTTCCTGCTGCCTTCTTCATAGCCTTAGTCTGTGCTGCACCACCAACACGGGATACAGAAAGACCTACGTTAACGGCTGGTCTTTGACCAGAGAAAAACAGCTCACTTTCAAGGAATATCTGACCATCTGTAATAGATATTACATTGGTTGGAATATATGCTGAAAGGTCACCTGCCTGTGTTTCAATAATAGGAAGTGCTGTTATAGAACCTCCACCTGCTTCTGGTGAAAGACGGCTTGATCTTTCAAGAAGTCTTGAATGCAGATAGAATACATCACCTGGATAAGCCTCACGTCCTGGTGAACGCTCAAGCAGAAGTGATATAGCTCTGTACGCAACCGCATGCTTAGAAAGGTCATCATATATAATAAGAACATCCTTTCCGTTATGCATGAAATACTCTGCCATGGCTGTACCTGCATAAGGTGCTATATACTGAAGTGGTGCTGGATCTGCTGCTGTTGCTGATACAATAGTTGTATAATCCATGGCACCTGCTGTTTTTAATGTATTAACAAGCTTAGCAATAGTAGATGCTTTCTGTCCTATAGCTACATATATACAGATAACATCCTTACCCTTCTGGTTTATGATAGTATCTGTTGCGATAGCTGTCTTACCAGTCTGCCTGTCACCTATGATAAGCTCTCTTTGTCCACGTCCTATAGGGAACATGGAATCTATAGAAAGAAGACCTGTTTCCATAGGAACGGATACTGACTTACGTTCAGTTATGCCAGGAGCTTCACACTCTACTGGTCTGTAACCATCTGCCTGGATATCACCCTTATCATCTATAGGTGATCCAAGTGCATCAACTATTCTTCCAAGGAAGCCTTCACCAACTGGAACACCAGCCATCTTGCCTGTACGTGCGACCTTGCTGCCTTCCTTAACTGTCACATCACTACCAAAAAGGATAACACCGACCTCATCACGTCTTACATCCTGAACCATGCCTTTTACACCGCTGTCGAATACAACGATTTCACCGTAAAATGCGTGGTCAATGCCGTCAACATTGGCGATACCATCACCAACCCAGTTAACAACACCTATTTCCTTATCCTTAACTGCAAGCTCGAAATCCTTGATATTAGCCTCAAGTATTGAAAGTATACCTTCCTCACTTGCTGTAGTCTTACCAGCACTTACAGCCTTTGCTATGCTGCTCTTTAACTGGTCAATACGTGCTTTCTCACTCCAGTCATACTCCTTAGAGCCGACCTTTAGCACGAAACCACTCTTTATAGATGAATCCTGTACCATCTCTAACTTAATATCAGGATTGTGGAATTCTTTTGCTATAAAGCTTTTGATTCCTGCAAGCTGTTCATCAGATGGTGCCTCAACATAAGTAAGTACTGCTGTACTTTCCTTCTGTTCAGGAGTCATCTCAAGCTCCTTTAAAGCCTTACATACTTCATCAAATAAATTTATATCATCGTTATCACATAAAAGCTGTAAGAAATTTCTCACATTCTTAGAGAATACCTTCTGAATCACAAGATGTTTTTTCTCAAGTGATACTGTTGGGTCACTAAGTTCTTCCTTAACCTGTGGTACAACATCGAATATATCCTTAATAGTGGATAACTCTTCGTGCGACATACCTGTTTTATGTAATTCTGATGCATAATCAATCGCTGTCTGTATCACTATTTATCACCTGCTTTATTCAAAAATGTGTCATAAAGTGCAGCATTTGTATCTTTACTGTTGCTTGCTACAACCTTAGCAGCAGCATCAACAACCATATCTGCAATTTCTTTTTCTGCCTTCTTTAATATCTGTTCCTTCTGGCTTATAGCTTCTGCCTCAGCATCATCCTTAATCTGTGATGCTGTCTTGTGGGCATCTGCAACTATACGCTGATATTCTTCATCAGCAGTCTTTCTTGCTTCAGAAACAACCTTTTTCTTCTCATTCTCTGCATCGCTTAACACAGCCTGATACTTTGTCTTAAGCTCCTCAGCCTCACTCTGCTTAGCGGCAGCCTCACCAAACTGTCTGTCAGCTTCCTCCTGCCTTTTAGCAATAATCTTCTGAACTGGCTTGTATAAGAATATTCTCATAAGCACGAAGAGAATTAAAAGGTTAATAATTGTAAATAAAACATTCCAAACATCTAACTGGAGCATCTTATTTTCCTGCCTTTCTTCGTAGTCTATTCTATGTTATCTGTATGCTTATATTCTACCTGATATACTTTATGTACAATTATTTTATGTACATTCATATATCAAAATGTAGATACATTTTTATTATGTACCCGGATAATACCAGATATAAACATACGATACCATCATGCCTTTATACTTAATCCATGCGGATTAGCCAAGCATAACGATAATCATAAGGGCGATAACGAAACCATAAATAGCAGTAGCCTCTGCCAACGCACTACCAAGAATAAGTGTCTTTGTAATCTTGCCTTCTGCCTCTGGCTGTCTTGCAACAGCTTCCGAAGCCCTGCCAGTTGCTATACCAATACCAATACCTGCACCAAATGAACCTAATACGGCGATACCTGCGCCAATAGCTATGATTGTTCCACTCATAATCTAATCTCCTTTTTCTTTCTTAAGTTTTAAGATTCTTTTCTAATAATATCTTCTGCTGGCTGCACAAGCCTTATCAGACTTTATCCTGCATATAACTGTGCCATACATATATACGCTATATGCACTACTCTGTAATCTCATCAATATATAATGATGTAAGGAATACAAAAACATATGCCTGTAACAGACCATCAAATATATCAAAATACAGACTGAATACAACCGGAAGACCTACCGGAAGTATCATCTTAAGAAGCTCCATAATAACGAAAGCTCCTAATACATTACCAAAAAGTCGCATACAAAGCGAAAGTGGCTTTGTTACTACTTCAAGAATGTTTATAGGTGTTACTATTGCAACCGGTTCAACAAAGCCGTGTAACCAGCGTTTAACACCTTTGTGATAGATACCAGCTGCTTCAATAAGTATAATACTCATAAGTGCCAGTGCTACCGTGACTCTTAAGTCCTTAGTTGGGGACTTAAAGCCAAACAGTCCGATGATATTGGAAATGCCAATATACAACATAACTGTTGTGAGATAAGGCACATATTTCCTGCCTTTTTCGCCAACCATTCCCTGAACCATATTCATAAGACCTGTTACTATACTTTCTGCAACAGCCTGCCTCTTACTTATATGATCCACTTTAAGGTTTCGGGTAAGTATAAATGCAACTATAACCAGCACAGCCATAATGATCCATGTGACCACAACTGCCTCTGAAACTGGTATTCCACCCAAAACAGGAATCGTAAAGACGGTCTCACATTGAAGTTCTTCAATAAGCTTCTGTGCTAATTCATTCAAAAAACCATCTCCTTATCCTTTCGTTTTCATACTGCGGATTGTATACCCATTTTTTGTAAATGTAAAGCCAAATAATTTATTTTTTAACAATGATTTTTATAAACATTTTAAAATATATACAATTTCTTGTATCTTATTTAGTACAATTTTAATTATTGCTTAATTTTATACAGCTGATTTTATATAATTCACCGGTTAAAAAGTCATGGTACATTTCCACTTATTATAGATAAACACTGGCTTTTCTTTGTTTTTTTCCATTTTATTTCCTGTTAAAATCCTTACAGACATTTAAAGTGCAAGTAAATGACTATTGGTCATTTTCACAGTTTTAACAATACTAATTTTGTATTTATGCAATTATGCCAATATAAAATTTATATACAAGTATAACATTTTAATATATTTTATATGTTAAAGCCTTGGGAAGTGAATACAAAATACAAGTAAAATACAATGTTATACAACAAATTGTATAAATATTAATATTTTATTAAAAAACTATTTATTTTTATATGCCTATATTTTTTATGTGCCTATTTATTTTTATATACCTGTGTTTTTTTGTCACATTTTTCTTCATGTAATTGTATTATCTATACACAGCATATTACAATAATACATATGCTTGTGTTAATATTAGCAATATCCAGATAACAGCAGGGGGAAACAGCATGGGATATAAAAACAACACAAAAGAATATGAACGTATTCTTAAGATGTACAGTAATGACGTCTACAGAATGGCGCTTCTTAAAACCAAAAACGTCAGTGAGGCAGAAGATATATTTCAAAATGTATTCATCAAATTATACACATATGATAAGACATTTGAATCAGATATACACATAAAGGCCTGGCTGCTTAAAGTAACTGTGAATGAATGTATCAACACTATTAAAAGTTCATGGAATTCAAAGGTTATTAAAAGTGTCAATGATAATTGTGAATACGATGATAATTCTTCTATTGTAAGCTCAGATAGCGCAGTAAATAATTCTTCGGGGTATACAAACAATTCTTACGAACCACTAAACAGCAGCTCTTATAAGGATTTTGATATAGATTCGATGTATGTATGGGAAACTGTTGCTGCCCTTCCGCAAAAGTACCGCGATGTAATATATCTTTTCTATCATGAGCAGTACTCAACTGAAGAAATATCAGATATTCTTGGTATATCTACTGTAAATGTAAGAACACGTCTAAAAAGAGCAAGGGAAATCTTAAGAAAAGAGGTGAACGATTATGAATTTTAAAGATGCCTTCGATAAAGACTGCAGCAAAATAAATGTAAGCGACGAGCTTATAAACCGGACTCTTATGGCTGCAATGACAGATGATGATAACTCACATACTATGGATAACTCACATACTATGGATAACTCACATACTATGGATAACCGCACGCCTTATGGCACTGGCAGAGCCGGTTTAAAACATACAGAAAAAGCGTCTTCGCACAAAGGCTTAAGCTATATAATAACCGCTGTTGCTATTGCCGCTGCTGTTACATTATGCATTATATCTTATAATATATTATTACCATCACTGAATAGCAGTCATAGCAGTCCATCATCATCAACTCTTAAAGTATATGCTGGTGAGAACAATGAAGAACTTGGAAAAGGGGGCTTGTCACTTGCATACAGCAGGAATTCTGCTGACCATGCCAGCAACATACAGGCATGGGGACCACAGGGAAAGAACCAGACCATGGTGTTATACTTTGATCTCAATATGCAGCTGACCGACAGCACATCACAAATCAGACGGATAACTTTATCCTCATCTGATGAAAACACACATTTACTAACACGCGGACCTGTTCCTGATGAGATTATCGAAAATAACTATAAAATATCTGAGGAATATGGCATGCAGCATTCTCTTTTCAGACCATCTGCTGATTTTGGATATCATACATTCAGCTTATTTAACTCAAAAGAAAAGTTTCTTTATATAGACCATGCAAACGGATATTCCGCTGATTATAATGACTTTGAACACCTTTATATAAGCTTCTGTCTTTATAACCAGTCCTCTCTTAAAACACAGTTAACCCTTACTGTTGAGTATGAAGATGGCACAACCATTTCAAGAGATTATGAAGCTACTGCTTATGCTTCTGAATTATATATGTTTATAAGGGAATTAAGATAAATATCATCATAAATTTTCATTAAAACATTTATTAAAATATTCGTTAAAATACTTATTTAAATACTTATTTAAATACTTGTTTAATACTCGTTAAAATATTATCTTTTGTTTTAATATTTTTATCCATATGATAAAATATAGCTAAGATGTACATTTAAGTTGCATCTTAGCTCTTTTTATTATAAAGCGCATTATGCGCAGAAAGCAGGTATTTTATGGCATTACATGTAATGGATGAAGCTAATCGTTGTCTTCAGTGCAAGGTTCCACAGTGTCAGAAGGGCTGTCCTATAAACACTAACATTCCTCTGGCTATCAGACTTCTTAAAGAAAACAAGCTTGATGAAGCTGGTAAAATGTTGTTTGAAAACAACCCTCTTACGACTGTATGCAGTCTTGTCTGCAACCATGAAAACCAGTGCGAGGGGCACTGTGTACTTGGGCGTAAAGGAGCTCCAGTTCATTTTTCTACTATAGAGAATTACATATCCACAACTTATGCTAACAAGATGACCGAAGGTCCTAAACCTTCCAATGGTAAACGTGTCGCTATTATCGGCTCAGGTCCAGCCGGAATCACTATCGCTATTATACTTGCACGATATGGATATCAGGTAACTATATTTGAGGGAAAAGATAAGATTGGTGGTGTCTTAAGATACGGAATCCCTGAGTTCAGACTTCCTAAAGCAGTGCTTGATGATATAGAATACCGCCATCTTGAACTTAAAGGTATTAAGGTACGTCCGAATACAACTATCGGAGGTGCCATAACTATCGAGGACCTCTTCCGTGACGGATATAAGGCAATATTCGTAGGTACAGGTGTATGGAACCCTAATACTCTACATATCAAAGGTGAAACCTTTGGCAACGTTCATTTTGGTATTAACTACTTAAACAACCCTGACAGCTATAAGCTTGGTAAACGTGTTATTGTAATCGGTGCCGGTAATGCTGCCATGGACGTAGCTAGAACTGCCATAAGAAAAGGCGTACGTTACCTCACATGCTTCTCTATAACTAAAGAGGTTGCTGCAAGCCAGTATGAATACAGCTATGCCAAGCTTGAAGGTGTTGAATTTGAATATAATAAACGTCCTGTTGAGATTAAGGATAATGGAGTTATATTCCGTGATATCATAGAGAATGAAGATGGTTCTTTCACTGATGTAGAAGGAACAGACAAGCTGTATGAATCTGACAGTGTTATCATCTCTATAAGCCAGGGACCTATGACAAGACTTGTTAATACAACTAAAGGTCTTAACGCCAACAAACGTGGACTTCTAGAAGCTGATGAAACCGGTCATACATCCCGACCAGGCATATTCGCATCAGGTGATGTTGTAAATGGTGCAAGAACCGTTGTTGAAGCTGTTGCACATAGTAAAATCGTAGCTGAATCCATGCATGCTTATATGCAGTCGCTGGATGAGGCATAGCTATACTCTGTGGGCTTGAGTGTGCTGCACTTGAAGCCCATTTTGTCTCCCTACTAAAAAGAAATTATGCCCCTGTTTGTAACAAAAGACAAACAGGGTCATAGATTATTTCACCTGTGTAACCACTCCACTATCATCTACATTTGCATTAATACTAACTTTGTTAAGCAGGCTGAATATTCTGTCTTTGTCTGAATCCTCAGTACATATTCGAGTTACACAGCCTGAAAGCGTTCCATCCTGAACTGCTGGAACTACTGATACATCTACTTTTCCATCTGTATCATCATCACCACTTATCCTTATATTAACAAGCATAGTGTCAACGTTGTATTCATCAAACCAGAAATTTCCAAGACTGTAGAATATTGGCTTATCTTCATAATACTCTATTCCTTGAAGGCAGTGGCTGTGACCACCTATTATTATGTCTGCACCAGCATCTATATAATCTCTCGCTGTTGACCTCTGAACCTCTTCAAGAACTGTTGTATGCTCTGTTCCCCAGTGAACAACCGCTATTACATAGTCGGCATTTTCTTTTGCTTCTTTAATAGTCTGTATAAAAAGCTCTGTATCATAACATCTTAGTATTCCTGGAGTTGAATCTGTAGCCTGTGGTGTCATCTTATATTTTTCTGCCCTTGAAGCTGCCACTATCGCTATCTTTTTACCATCAACTGTTGCATAATATGGCTTCATGGCCTCATCAAGATTCTTACCGGCTCCTACATAAGGTATCCCAGCAGCTTCAAGTGCTGCAAATGTATCATTCATGGCATCAGCACCATAATCATATACATGATTATTGGCAAGCTGCGCAACATCTACACCTAGCAAATTAAGCACCTTCGCTCTTTCTGGTTTAGCCCTGAAAGTCCACATTTTATTAGGCAATGGCTGACCTCTGTCACTATAACAGAACTCATTATTTACAAGCGTTATATCTGCAGCCTTCATATATTTTATGAGCTCAGGCGATATACACTTTGTTATATCTCCATCATTTTTATCCAGTTCCTTTGTTGTCGGCTCGCCCTCAGCAAGATTAATATCCCCTGTAAATGTCAATGTTATATCATAAGGATGCACATCTCTTGTTGTTACTTCCTCTGTTACAACTTCACTGCTGTTGTTTGTGTTATCAATATCAGCCGCTGTCTCTGATGATTTTCCACATCCTGTAAGCAAGAGCGTACCTGACATTGTTATGCATGCTAGCATTGCTATATTCTTTTTAATATTCTTTTTAATATTTTTTCTCATTACATTCTTTAGTTTACTGACATAATTATGTTTTATCATACAATAACTCCATTCGACATTTACTTATTCTATCTATCATCAATAGTTCTATAATAAGATGTAAAATATTATTTAACAAAAGCTGTAATATGAATCCAATGTTCATTCATATCACAGCTTGTCTGTACCATGTGTACATATAGTATCACCATATAACATCTTTATTATCTTAATTATTTTATGATCTTATTTTATAATCCTATTATTTTGCTATTTTATAATCTTGTTTTATAATCCTATTATTTTGCTATTTTATAATCTTGTTTTATAATCATATTACTTTGCTATTTTATAGTCTTATTTTGATGTCCTGGTCAAAAACCACCGACTTTGATACCTACGGATTGTTTATTGCTACGCACTTCTACAATCCTACCCAATATTCTCATGATTCTGTTCCAATAAATTCTTAGCCTTTTCAAAAGAATCCATATGAACAAGAATGTCACACTTCGCATTCTTATCATTGTTAAGGAATCTTAACAGGCCTGTATGAAACTTCCATCTCTCAAAATATGAAATATTATTCTTTCTAAGCACCTTCTCTATCTTTTTGCATTCATCCTTAGAAACATCCGAACGAATAACTCTCTCCATTGTAGAAACTTCACTCATAACCTGACACCTCTCATCATCTTTGCCTTTATACTTTTAGATTTTATCACATCAATTCTAAAAAATCCACTTAAAATAATTAGGTAAATTATGATAGATACAATCATTTTATAATATCTTTTATCATTTATATGACTTTTGATTAATTATCGTATTTAATTATTGTAAAATATTTTATATGTACTTTTTATAAAAAAGCACATTCAAATAACACATAATTCTCTATAAAAACAATTTCTACAAAAGCAATTTCTACAAAAGCAATTTCTACAAAAAACAACCGTTTTATGGATTAACCATAAAACGGCTGTCTTATACTATATATTAGGTATATTAGGATATAAACTTATTTAACTCTGTTCTTCTTTCTCTTTACTTCATAGAAGCATACACCACCAAGGGCAAGAACACTAAGTACGATTAATACAACATAGAGTGCTGTATTAGCCTTATCTCCTGTAGGTACTGGAGTACCGATTGTAGGATTTGATGACTTAGTTAACTTCTCTATTGAGAAATCAGCACCAACTCCTGCTGGAGCCTTATCTGTAAGCTTAAAGATGTTACCAAGTGCTATTGTACCATCAGCATTTCTTACAATACCTGCTACTGATTTATTACCATCTAATATAGATGAGTAATCAAGACTTGCAAACCAGTCTGCTGAAACTGTTGTTACTGCTTCACCAGCTGCTGGTGTGTTGAATGAAGTCTTAGAAGCTGTATCCCAGTAGAAGTTTGTTGCTTTATATATCTTTGTTAAATCCTGTGAACCAACTGGTTTGATATTTTCTGCAACATCTTCTTTCGCTGTTCTAAATGATATTACTCCTGTAGCTTCAAAATCTGTATTCTTAGCTGAATTTGTATAGAATGCTACGTTAGCACCCTGATTGTTAATTGATGTACAATTCTTTACCTTGATATCTGGGCATGAGTTAGAATCAATACCCTTTGCCTTGTTTGCAAATGCTATTGAATTCTCAAGTACGTGTGAACCAGGCATGCTGTCTCCACCCATCTTGAATCCATTACCGTTACCTGCGTTAGTTCCATCCTCAAGATATCCGTTAGCATATGCTATAGAATTCTTGATAGTTACTGAACCGATAGAACCTGTCTGAACCTTTGCGAAAAGATCCCATCCATCATCTGCATTGTGATGAGCGATACAGCCATCAAATACGTTTCCGTCACCTACTGTAAGCTTAGCTGCGAATCCGTCTGCATCTTCATAACCCTTATCTGCATTACCATATGATGTACAGTTAAGGATTAAGTTGTATGAAGGCCATTCAGCATATGTATCTGTTACATTTAATCTGCTGATCTGAAGTCCTGTGTTACCATTGTGATATGTTTCAATCTGGTCTAATGTGTTGTGGCTTCCTGAAACCTGAAGTCCCTTCTGTCCATCTGCTGAACCTGTTACATCAAAGCCCTTGAAGTACCAGTAATCACCACCGATAGTCATACCTGTACAGAGTCCCTGGAAGTCAATAACTGGACGAGTCTTTGCATCTGGATCTGCTACCATGTATATCATCTGATCTGCTGTACCATTGATACCTCTTGCGATCTTTAATGGTGATTCAAGCTTATATGTACCTTCTGTAAGAACAATCTGCTGTGAAGGCATTACATACTTAACAGCATCATAGATGCTCATAGGATCTTCCTTAGAACCTGAACCCTTTGCATCTGGTGCAACCCAGATAGACTGACCTGCTTCACCGAATGTCTTATAAGTTACTGTATGATCAATAACTACTGTTTCATAAGATTCCATTGCTGAATATTCGCCATTTGGCTTATATCCTTCTGCTGGTGTAAAGTTTATCTTATATTCATTCTTACCCTTGTTAAGTGTTACACTAGCTGGCTTAACAAGTGTATCTGCCTTTACTTCTACATCAGAAACAACAACTTCTCCCTTAGCATCCTCGATTGATAATGTACCATCACAGTTTGCTGAGAATAAGAATTCATAATCAGCACTACCTGTTGCTGTAGCAGACTGTACATATGTGTTAACTGACACCTTTTCAATAGGTCTTTCTTCTGCTGGTGCATCTTCCTTAGGATCAATTGTTGTAAATGTTATATCTGAGAATGTTGCTGTTGCATTTCTTGATGCAAAGAAACCTGCATATACATAATCAGAATCAATTCTTTCAAGTGCCTCAGTATCATAATACTTCTTTGTTGTTGAATATGAACCATCTGCTGACTCATAAGTTACAAAGTAACCTGTATTATTCTTCTGGATTGTAAGGTACATCTCTGTTATATCTCCAGCATCTGCTGGTGTATTAGTAGAGTTACCTATTATATTCTTAGCTTCTGGATATCTCTGCTCAAGTGGATAAGATGTTGACTTAAAGTTTGCCTGAACAGTTGCTGTATCATTAGCTTCAATAGCAGCAATGTTGTCCTTTGTCACACCTGTCTTTTCCTGTGATGCAAGACCAATCTTCTGAGATACCTTTGTTGCTGAACTATCAGTTGTTACTTCTTTTGCTTCTTCATTCCAGTAATATTCTGTCTTAGAAGCTACTGCCATATAAGAGTTGTTCCATCCTGAACCACCTAACTTATCAGCTGCCATAAGACCGAAGCCTTCCTGTCCGTTTGATAATGTCCAAGAATCAACTGTTACCTTAGCTCTTAATGTGAAGTTCTGTGATGCAGGAACTTCTGTATAGTAGAATGACACTCCATCAAAAGAAGCTGGTACTAACTTACCACTTGCACTCTTGATTGTTACCTTGCCTTCATTAGCAGAACCTGTGAAGCTGTCCTTAGATGAGCTTGCGCCGTTACCATAAGTAATCTGTCCCCACTTCTGCTGTGCTTCTTTTGTTACCTTGATTGTTGCTTCCTTAGATGTTGTTGAGTCTTCACCTCTCTTAGCAACTACTCTTACTGAATATTCAGAACCTACTGTAAGTCCCTTTATAGTAGCCTCTGTCTTATCTGCTGCATCTAATGATGCCCAGTTTTTGCCATCATTTGAATATTCAACAACATATGATGTAGCTTCTTTAACTGCTGACCATTCTACAGCAACACTTCCGTTACCTTTGTTGTAAATGCTGCCTATAGCAGATGTTGCTAATGGGAGTACAAAATCTGCTGTCTTTGTTTCTGCACCTGTCTTGTCTGCTCCGCCATCACGAACTGCCTTGATTGAGAATGTATATTTACCTGATGCACTTGGAGTAAATGTGACACTTGCTCCTGTTGTATCCTTTGCATAACTTTCTGAAGCTACTTCCTTACCTGCTTCATCTGTCATAGTAACTACAACTTTATCAGCACCATCATAACCAATAACCATTGTAAATGGAACTGTTATCTTACCATCCTTTGATGTCACATCACCAAGTACTGGTGCAGCTACTCCGCTCCAGTCAGCTCTTGCTGGTCTTTCTCCACCTGATGTCTGTGTAACTACTGTCTTTAAGATTCTTACACCTCTATTATTTTCTCCATCCTTAGGTGCTATTATTGAATATGTTCCTGCTACAAGATTAGTGTACTTAATCTCTGTTTCTGGCTTTGTACCTGTTACAGCCTTGATTCCATCAATCTTGTTTCCTGATGCATCTACTAATGCAAGGTCTGATGTATTAGTGCTTCCTGTACTTGTTGCTGTAACTACAACATCTGCTGTTCCTGTTACTGTAAATGTAAGTGCTCCTTCTTCTTTATCATCAGCTCCCTTTGCAAGTTCTGCAGAAAATGTACTGCTGTTTCCTCTTGTTACTTTTCCAGATAATGTAAAGTATCCTTCTGTACCATACTTACCTGCTGCTATATCCGCTTTCTTTTCAGCTGTTGTTATAGCTGTTTCTGCTGATGCATCAAATGTATAATCTGATGTAACTACTGCTGCCGCAATTTCTGTAACTACCGCACTAAGAACTCTTACGCCTCTATTATTTTCTCCATCCTTAGGTGCTATTATTGAATATGTTCCTGCTGCAAGATTAGTGTACTTAATCTCTGTTTCTGGCTTTGTACCTGTTACAGCCTTGATTCCATCAATCTTGTTTCCTGATGCATCTACTAATGCAAGGTCTGATGTATTAGTGCTTCCTGTACTTGTTGCTGTAACTACAACATCTGCTGTTCCTGTTACTGTAAATGTAAGTGCTCCTTCTTCTTTATCATCAGCTCCCTTTGCAAGTTCTGCAGAAAATGTACTGCTGTTTCCTCTTGTTACTTTTCCAGATAATGTAAAGTATCCTTCTGTACCATACTTACCTGCTGCTATATCTGCTTTCTTTTCAGCTGTTGTTATAGCTGTTTCTTTTGATGCATCAAATGTATACACATTATTAGCTGCTGAAACCGCCTTAGCTGCGAATCCAGTAGGAATCAATCCAACTACCATCAAAGCAGCCATAACTAACGCCATTATTCTGCGTTTTGTCTGTCTCTTCATAACTTACCTCCTAATATATTACGGTGTACCCGTTGTATCCGGCGAAGTCACCTCAACCGAACTTTGCATTTAGTATCTCATTTTTGTCCACAAAAATCAATGATTATTTGGGTATTTTCCACATTTTCGGCGGTATCGCTAGTTTTATTTTGGATATTTTGTACAAAACTGATGAAAATAATATAAAAAAGCTCTTAAATTTTTGTTGTATACCGGTACACCATGATTTAAGAGCTTTTATAATAACATATTTAATTTTGTAATTATATGATGTAAGGATTGAAAGTCGAAAAATCGTTTATGCTTACTCTTTTATGCACTTTAAATATTTTCAGCACAATTCACAGTTTTAATTTATTTATCTTATACAAAATCAATATAAAAAGTATTAAATAAAGCGTATGTCATTATTCATACACACGCTTCATAAATATTATATTCAATCCTTACTGTTATTACTGTCCTGTCGCACCTTAAGATATATTCTTCCTATCTGCTCTTATTTCTTAAGTATATCATGATACCTTATCCTATTCTCCTTAGCTATATCCAACATGTCCATTGCCTCTTCTTCTGTCAGGCTTAGTTTTTTCATCAGCTTTACTATATTATCTAACTGATTCTTCTCTATTCCTTGTTCTAGACCTTTCTCTAGACCCTCTTCCAGAGCTCGTTCTAATATAGCCTCACTTATATTACACATATCACTCACACACCCTTCCAGTTCTGTTGTCATTTTCAGTCCATAGCCTTCTAGCTGCTGCATTTTTTCTTTCTTCTTTGTACTCGACAGCAGCACTTCCAGCATTGCTATCAACTTATTCTTAGATTCTTCCCTGTCTTTGCTATCTCTTATTCTTAAAAGATGGCACCATTCATTATAATAAACCCATATTATTATCTTTAGGCATTAAGCATCTTATGATACCTTTCCCTATCCTCCTCGCCTATATCAAGTGTATCCATAGCTTCCTCTTCTGACTGGTTCAGTTTTCTCATAAGAGCCTTTATATTCTCTAACATTGCCTGGTCTTTGCCTTCAAGCCTGCCGCCTTCCCTGAATTCTTTCATCGCACTCCACATTTCCACTTTAACCACCTTGCCTTTCCTTACATCGTCCGATGTTATTATAAGATTTTTAATTCAATTATGCCAATGACCCTCTCTCAAGCCACTTGCCACTCACAAATCTTATGACAAAACATAATGATCTTGCAGCCCAATCTACGAACATTCCTATCCATACACCAAGCACGCCAAGTCCAAGTACAACTCCGAATATATAGCTGCTGCCGACACGGAAAAGCCACATAGATATAATGCTGACCGTCATAGTATACTTCACATCGCCCGATGCCCTTAAAGGATTCGACAATGTAAATGAAAGCGGCCATATAAAAAGTGATACAACATTAAAACATCTTAATATAGTGACAGTAATATGTGTTGCTTCTGGTGAAAGGTGAAACCATGAGGCTATAAATCCTGCTGCAAAGAACAGTGGTATATTACATGCCCAGTCACCAATATAAGACCACCATAGCACCTTTTTTGTATACATTTTCGCCTGTTCTTTCTCACCTGCACCTATACACTGTCCTACAACCGTTATAAGTGCAAGTCCCATAGAAGCAGCCGGTATATTAGCAAAATCAATAACCGTATAACCTACAGAATTCGCTGCTGTTGAGGCTGTTCCAAATGTAGCAACCATACTTACAACCATTAGCTTGCCTATCTGGAACATTCCATTTTCAATACCGGATGGAATACCTATTGTAAGAATTTTCTTTATATAGTTCCAGTCCGGAACAAAGTACTTTATATGGTCTATTCTTACAGGGTTCGTCTTACCACACACAAGCACTGACATAACGATACCTGCTGCCACACGGCTGAGCGCAGTAGAAAGCGCAACACCAGCTACACTCCACTTAAATACGAATACAAACAACGCATTTCCAGCTACATTAATCACATTCATAAGTATGCTTATATTCATGCTTACCTTACTGTTGCCTACACTTCTGAATATTGCAGCACCCGCATTATACATTCCTAAGAATGGATACGAAAGCGCTGTTATCATAAAGTACAGCACTGCACAATCCATAACAGACTCTTCAACTGTTCCGAATATCATCTTAAGCAGTGGTCTTGTAAATGAAACTGAAAATGCAGTCATTATAACTGAAAATACTAACAAAACGGTCTCAAGCTGCGCTCCTGACTTTCTTGATTCATCATCCCTGCCTTTACCTATATACTGGCTGCAGACAACAGCGCCACCTGTCGCAAGTGCTGCCATAACCTGTATGATAAGCCTGTTGATATTATCAACAAGTGCAACTCCTGCAACTGCCGCTTCTCCTGACTGGGATACCATAAGTGTATCCACAAGTCCTACAAGAACAGCAAGCAGCTGTTCAAACATAAGCGGAATTATAAGCTTCCTTAAATCTTTACCACTAAACAACATATGTTTACTCCATCTATATTTTCATTTTATGGTGTAAGTGTTAATTCACAACTATTCTGCACAGCTTATATTAAAGAGCTGCAGAATATGCCTTTGACCCCATCACCAATCATACATTTATCACATAAAAATTCGGTCAGAACGTACTTTTAACATTCTGACCGAATATAATAACTATATTATCAGCTGTAATAAACATCTATAGACCAGTTAGCTAAGCTTCTAACAAGCCTTTTTAACCATCAGCAATATTAGTCTACTGTGTAAATCCAGCCCTTAGGAGCTTCGATTCTACCCATCTGGATACCTGTAAGAGTTTCATATAACTTCTTTGTAACAGGTCCCATCTCGTCCATACCACTTGGTAAGCAGATTTCCTTACCATGATCAACAATCTTTCCTACTGGAGAGATAACTGCTGCTGTACCGCAAAGACCACACTCAGCGAAATCCTTAACCTCATCAAAGAGAACTTCTCTTTCTTCAACTTCAAGTCCAAGGTATTCCTTAGCAACATGTACTAATGAACGTCTTGTGATAGATGGTAAAATACTATCTGACTTAGGAGTTACAACCTTTCCATCCTTAGTAACAAAGAGGAAGTTAGCTCCACCTGTCTCTTCAACCTTAGTTCTTGTAGCTGGGTCAAGATACATATTCTCAGCATATCCTTCTGCATGAGCTGTAACGATTGCGTGAAGACTCATAGCATAGTTAAGACCAGCCTTGATATGACCTGTTCCGTGTGGTGCTGCTCTGTCGAAATCTGAAACCTTGATTGTAAGTGGCTTAGCGCCGCCCTTAAAGTATGGTCCAACAGGTGTTGTAAATACTCTGAACTGATATTCATCCGCAGGCTTAACACCTATAACCGGATTGCTTCCGAACATATATGGGCGGATATAAAGTGATGCACCTGAACCATAAGGTGGTACCCAGTCCTCATTAGCTCTTACTGTTTCAGCAATAGCTTCTACAAACTTATCTTCTGGGAATACTGGCATCTCAAGTCTTCTACAAGAATCTGCCATTCTGCTTGCGTTCATATCTGGTCTGAAAATAACTGTGTGACCATTCTCTGTTGTGTATGCCTTCATACCTTCAAAACATGACTGTGAATACTGTAATACACCAGCACATTCGCTGATAACGACTTTGTCATCATCTGTGATAACACCGTTATCCCATGCTCCATCCTTATAATTAGCTACGAATCTCTTATCAGTCTTTACATAGCCAAACCCTAAATTAGACCAATCAATATCTTTCTTTGCCATAATTCTACTTCCTTTCGTGTTCGACAGTTTACTCACCTACTGTCAGGAGCTTTCTATAATAACTGCCGCAGACAATTCTATCCTGCATAATTCACATGCAGTACAGTCAGCATATACGCCAGTCCACTAACCCCTTGGCATAACACACCCTTTTGTGTTCATTATAATGAATCCCATCGATTAATTAAATTACGGATATTTTATACCCACATTTTCTATAAGTCAATAAATTTTGTTTATCTAATCATTATATCCATGTATTTTTTATATATTTGTGCGGTACAGATGCTTTTTAGCTGTTTTTTCCGCTATTTTTTACTGGCATGGCTCACTGCCATCGCGATCATTCATAGCTTGTAATCTGTGTATAGAAGTTATCATAATCTGTTCTTCCATCTGCTGTAAATGCGATAGCAGTTCTTGGATGCTGGTTAGCATTTCCAGTTATCATATACTGGACATCACATCCCCATACGACTCCAGCCTTCTTAAGCGGTACCATATGCTTCTCAACAAACTTAAGTACTGGTGATATTCTATACTTAGGATTTCTTAAGAAGCCCATAAGAAGCTCTGAATAGCAGTTACCGGCGCCTCTTCCCATGCCACTCATTGTAACATCAAGATAGCTTACACCAATAGTACAAGCTTCTATTGTATTGGCAAATGCAAGCTGCTGGTTGTTATGTGCATGGATACCTACGCTCTTTCCATACTTTTCAGCTACCTTAAGGTACTTATCTGCAAGTCTTCTTATCTGCTCTGGATAAAGTGAACCATAGCTGTCAACAAGATATATTACACTTGCCTTGCTCTGTGCTGCAAGAAGCTCTAACGCAAGATCTAACTCATTCTCACTTGCTGTAGATATAGCCATAATATTGATAGTCACCTCATAGCCCATATCTGCACAGTAATTAATCATCTCAATAGCTGCCGGAATAGTATTAATATATGTAGCTACCCTTATCATATCTATAACACTTTCAGACTTAGGTATGATATCCTTTTTAAAATCAGTTCTACCAACATCAGCCATAACAGAAATCTTTAAGTCAGTATTGTTATCACCAACTATTTCCCTGATATCCTTCTCATCGCAGAACTTCCACTTGCCATAATCATCCACGTTAAAGACTTCCTTTGATGCCTTGTAACCGAATTCCATATAGTCAACACCTGCTGCCACATTGGCCTTATACAGGTCACGCACGAAATCCTCACTAAACTCAAAATTATTAACAAGTCCTCCATCCCTAAGTGTACAATCTACAACTTTGATATCTGGTCTGTATGATACTAACTGACCCTTCTGTTCCATAACCTGATTACCTCTTCTTCCTTAAATGTTCGCAGATAACTTTAAATTCATCCACGATTAATATAATTCACTTTAAAGCGTTACACTTTAAAGTGCTAAACTGTTGTCTATTATAACACTATTATTTAATTTGTAAATACCTTTACCACAATTTTTATATTTCAAGCGCATCCTGCATAATATCCATCATATCAAGCATACCCTCAAGATACTCACTTGCACTTGTAAACTTTCTTTTAGTGACTGTCCATACGAATTCAGGTGTACCTTTAAGCTTAAACTCCAGCGCACCGCCAAATGAATCTACAAGCTTTGGTATATTATCCGAGTTAATATCTGCTTTAGGATATATAGTCATAACCGTACGCCAGTTAGAGGCACCACCCGATGGATTATGCTGTGTAGCACCTTTTATATCCATAATCCCTATCTTATGTGCTTTCATCTTGATAAGTGCAATCATAAGCAGATTAGAAGCACTTGATGGCACACTTCCATATCTATCCATAAGCTCGTCTTTCATATCTGACAGCTCTTCTCTCGTTTCAATGGCTGCTATTCTTTTATATATATCAAGTTTCTGATATTCACTTCTTATATAAGTTGCTGGAATATACGCATCTACTTCCATATCAACTGTCGTTTCAAACTCATACTCATTCTTCACGCCCTTAAGAGTATTCACCGCCTGGTTAAGCATTTTACAGTACAGGTCATATCCAACCGCAGCCATATGACCATGCTGGCTCTTACCAAGCACATTACCCGCACCTCTTATCTCAAGATCCTTCATAGCTATCTTAAAACCAGAACCAAGATCTGAGAATTCCTTTATGGCACTAAGTCTTTTTTCTGCCACTTCAGATATCATCTTGTCTCTTTTATACATAAGAAATGCATACGAAGTTCTTGTACTTCGTCCAACTCTTCCTCTTAGCTGATATAACTGTGAAAGTCCGAACTGATCTGCATTTTCTATAACCATAGTGTTACAGTTTGGAATATCCATACCTGTCTCGATAATGGTTGTTGATACAAGTACATCTATCTCACCATTAACAAACTGATACATAATCTTTTCAAGCTGCCTTTTATCCATCTGTCCATGAGCATATTCTACTACAGCATCCGGAACAAGATTCTGTATATATTCGGCTCTTTCTTCTATATTACGCACTTTGTTGTATACATAATACACCTGTCCATTTCTGGCAAGCTCCCTTGTTATTGCCTCACGTATCATCTCGTCATTATGCTCTGTTACAAATGTCTGTATAGGATGTCTGTCAACTGGTGGTTCTTCCAGCACACTCATATCTCTTATTCCAACAAGACTCATATGCAGTGTTCTTGGAATAGGCGTTGCACTTAAAGTAAGAACATCTATGTTATTCTTCAGTTCCTTGATTTTCTCCTTATGTGTAACACCAAATCTTTGTTCCTCATCGATGATAAGCAGTCCAAGGTCCTTAAACTTAACGTCCTTTGACAGAATTCTATGTGTTCCTATAACCACATCTATCATTCCGCTTTTAAGTTCTTCAATAGTCTTTTTATTCTGTGCCGACGTCCTGAAGCTTGACAACTGTCCTACATTTACCGGAAATCCTTTCATTCTCTCTGCAAATGTTGAATAATGCTGACTTGCAAGTACTGTTGTCGGCACAAGATAAGCCACCTGCTTTCCATCCTGTATCGCCTTAAAGGCTGCCCTTATGGCAACCTCTGTCTTACCATATCCAACATCTCCACATATAAGGCGGTCCATAACACGGCCACTTTCCATATCGTTTTTTGTATCCTGTATGGCATTAAGCTGGTCATCAGTTTCTTCATACGGAAACATTTCCTCAAACTCCTGCTGCCATACCGTATCCTTTGAAAACCTGTATCCTTCTGCCTTCTGTCTTATCGCATACAGTCTTACAAGTTCCTTAGCTACAACTTCAACCGCCCCATGAACCTTCGCTTTAGTTTTGCTCCACTCCTTACCTCCAAGATTATTAAGCTTAGGTTTCTTTTCTACATCCTGGTCTGCATACTTCTGGAGTCTGTCAAGCTGAGTAGCAAGAACATAAAGATTACCATCATCCGCATAAGTTATCTTTATATAATCCTTCTCTACTCCATCCACCTTTATCTTTTCTATTCCCTTATATACACCAAGCCCATGATTCTCATGTATAACATAATCACCTATATTCAGTTCGTTAAAGCTTGCTATATTTTTGCCATCATGTTTTTTCTTTTTAAGCTTTTTTATTCTTTTGGACGTAAATATATCATTTTCTGCTATAACAACAAACGAAAGAACTGGATACTCGAAACCCTTATGAAGACTTCCATATGTAACTATAATAAGTCCTTTTCCATAATCCTTACTAAAATCCTCACTGTAAAATGCTGGTATATCAAGTTTCCCAAGATCGTCAACTATTCTTTGTGCCCTTGTCCTCGAACTGCATACAAGCACCGTTGTATAGCCACTCTTCTTGTACTTCATAAGATCCTTTGACAGGTACTCAAAGCTGTTGTTATAAGAGCTTATACTTCTTGCCTCAACATGCATCTTATAGTTTATTTCAAAACCTTCCGGTTTATAATCAAGAGTTGTAAGTATAAGCTTTTTATATTCTCTAATATCACCTGTTATCTCACAAAGAGTCTTTATCTTATGTGTCTGGCTTGGAAGGACATAGCCTGCTGCAAGCCTGTTTTTCATGCTTTCACCATATTCATATAATGTAAGCTCGTTACACTCCTTAAGTCTGTTAGGTTCATCCAGCACAACAAGAGTACTTTCCTTAGGAAAATACTCTGCTAAGCCTACTGTGTCTTTAATTATTGTATCCAGAAACTTATCATAACTGCCTGTTCTTTCTACATCCCCAACAATCTTATTAATATTGTTGCCAGCCTCTATCTGCTCCTGTGTACGCCTTCGTTTATCATAACCAAAGCACTGAAGCTGCTCATCTCTTTCTTTTCTTATCTTATCAAGTCCAGCCTGCTTTTCTTCCGATGTAAAAAGATATTCTGTAGCTGGAAATATATGATATGATTTCAGCTTTTCTATCGACCTCTGGCTTTCTGCATCAAACATTCTTATGGAATCAACTTCTGTATCCCACAGCTCTATTCTTACTGGCGCCTCATCTGTATATGAAAATATATCTATGATGCCACCTCTTATTGAAAACTGGCCTTTGCCCTCTACCATTGCTGTTCTTACAAAACCCATGGATACCATTTTCTTTGCAAGTTCCTCTGTATCAATACTGCTTGTGCTATCAATCGTTATTATTGAATCCATATATCTTTTCAGAGGAATCAGTCTGTCTGATACTCCATCAATGGTAGTTACTACTGTCAGCAGACTACCCGAGTCAGCTCTGATGCTTCCAGCTTCTCCATTACGTTTATCCGCTTCCTGTTTACTGCTGTCTTTATCTGATGTTTCTACATGTTCTGCCGCTTTTATATGTTCTATGATTCTGCTTATACAGCTTAATCTTTGTCCTGTTATCTGATTGCCTGTAACATCTGCACTATAGAATATTGCGTCCTTAGCTGGATAATACAATGCATCGCCATTAAAAAATGCTGCATCATCACACATATTTCTTGCCTTGGCTTCATCACTTGTTATAACAAGCATAAAACGATAATCCTGTCCTATAGCACTTGCTATATGCACCTTCTGCGTATCAATACAGCCACTTATAAGTGCTGTTTTTCCACCATCCACTGATAATTCTTTATTAAGTTGCTCTATTGCTGCTGTATCACATACAGGCTTAAAAAATGTGTTCAAAACCATCCTCCTAATTAAATCTGTCTGATATAAAGATGTCGGGATCAAAAGCTCCCGACTTTGATACCTACGAATTGTTCCGTGCTACGCACTCCCACAATTCTCCCCAATATTCGCATATCGTGGTATTATCCGTTAAATTTATTCATACCACTTTCAATGCCTTCGCTTATTATGCATTCAACTGCTTCACAGGCTCTTTTATTTCCTTCTCTGAGTGCAGGATATAATTCAGCTGGAAACTTTCCAAGAACCCAGTCTGCAAGATCCCATCCCTTTGGCTTGTCTCCTACACCATACTTTATTCTTTTGAATTTATCACTGCCAAGATGAGCTATTATGCTCTTTATTCCGTTATGTCCGCCAGCACTTCCCTTTGGACGTAATCTTAACCTTCCAGGCTCTAAGCTTATATCATCAAATATAACTATCAGGTCATCAATATCAGCCTTATAATAATCCATAACCTCTCTTATACATTCGCCTGAATTGTTCATATATGTCATAGGCTTTACAAGCAGAACCTTTTCCCCTTCTATAACACCTTTTCCTATAAGTCCTTTATGCTTTGCTGTATCAACACTAATATTATACTTGTCTGCAAGTTCATCTATGCATGAAAAACCCGCATTATGTCTTGTCCCTGCATACTGTGTTCCCGGGTTTCCTAAGCCTGCTATTATATACATAAATTTATTCTCCCTGTTCTGTTTATCTTATCATTAAACTTTAATTGCCGCATTGCTATGCAATTCGTACAATCCTCTGACACTTTGATCCACCATCATAATATAAATGATATCCGTCAAAAAAGGAAGTATTTATATTATTTTTAACTATTTATGCAATATAAAAAAACTGCAATCATAACAGTTAGCGTGTCCCTAACTATTATGACTGCAATCTTTTTATTTTACAACTTTAAACAAATTTAACTTTATGAAATCTCATATTATATTATCTTATGCGTTTCTTTCCTGCTACTGTACAAGCCATCATTATAGCCATAACTGCAAGTAATAAGTAGATAGCAACTGGAGCTGCATCTCCTGTTGTAGGTGCTGTAACTGTTGCATCTTCTGTAATCGTTGTATCAGCTCCAGATGCTGACTCAACTTCCACATAATCAATAACAAATGGGCTTAATCCACCTGTTACGAATGATATAGCATCATCAGATACTGTTACATCAAGTTTTTCAAGTGTATTATCATCCTTAAGATGATAAACAACTACTGCATACTTAGTATAATCAATATCTGCATTCTTCTTAAGACTTATCTTAAGTGTACCATTAGAAAGCTTAACAACACTACCATCTTTATTGCTTAAAGAAATATCAATGATCTGTGCCTTGTCTGTAAGCTTTATATCCTCTGCATTAGCAACTGCTTCCTTAACTGCTGCTACCTGTTCCTCACTTGCAGCCTTTTCTATTGCTGTAACAGAACCTGTAGCTACGCCCTTGCCTGACTCATCTACGAATTTAGCTTCCTTTGATACCTCAACGGCTTTTATTCCACTTTCTGTTGGAGTAACTATCTCTACTGGCTTAACATCATATGCATAATGAGCAGGAATCCATCCAAGTACTGTATTAACTGCTGAAACATTAGCTGATTCAATATAATCTGCAACTGCCTCAGCTGACTGATTTTCAGCCTTGCTGAACTGTCCTTTAGTTACAAAAGCATTTTCTCCTGAAACATTATTATATTCCTTGAAGATAGCTGATGTTCCATCTCCTGTGCTCATCTCACCCCATCCATCTTCTAACACATAACCATTAGTCTGTGTTCCAATAAATGTAGCATTAGAGCCTGCGCCCCATGTTCTACCATAATATCCTGATACTGCACCGGTGCTTACACCATCTGTTGTCACTTTACAGTTTCTGAATACATATGGACTTGTCTTAGCTGCTGTGATATAGCCAAGCTTTGCATTGTTTTTAGCAGCATCCTTTTCATCATCCTTATATGTCTTCCACTGTAATTCACAGTTATCAAATACTGCTGCAAATTCGCCACAAATATAATCTACATTACCACCAATCACACAATTGTTGAAATATGTATGATAGTTATTGTTCTTAGAACCATTTCTTCCAAGTGTATCCTGTGAAGAAAGAATCTTACAGTTATAACACTCAATATTATCTGCTTCAATATAGAAAGCATTTGATCTTTCCTTATAAACATATGCTGTAACATCAGCATCCTTTGCAAGTCTGTCTACTGACAATGTTGTACCTGCAATATCTGTCTTCTCTGCTTCTGTTAATTCATAGTTATAAGTATTCTTAAATGTTGTATCTTCTGCGATGAAGTTATCACCTCTTACGATGAATACACCACCCCAGAGACTTCCGTTACCTTCTACATATGAATACTTATCTCTTGCAAGTACTTCATTGTAAAGACCTGTAACAGGATCTACTGAATAATAATATGTACCAACACCATAGTACCATGAAATAGTATGGTTATTACCTTTAAGTGTTACATATGGAGCTGCCATAACTGTCTGCTCGAATATATCTGCTTTAAGATTAATAGTAACTCTGCCTGCTTCTCCTTCTGGTCTGTCCTGCATTCTAAGAATTGCATCTGAAGCTTCATTTAATGTAGCATAATCACCAGGAACATTAAGCTCGCTCTTAAAAGCTACTGGTTCTGCCTCCTTAGCTGGAAGTTCTACATATACTTCATTAACTGTTGTTCCTTCAGTCTTAACTGAAACTCTATCATGTGTTACACCACCATTAGTTGTTACAACACTTGTATTGTATTCACCTGGCTTTAATGTACATGTATAAGAATCTCCTGATACAGTAGCCTTATATGAACGTCCGTTAACCATGTTTGTAAGTGAAAGTTCTTTAACTGTTCCTTCTGGAGTGCCTGTGATCTTACCTTCTACAGTTACATCTGGTACATCATGAAGAGAAACAACTATTGCTTCACCTGTAGCTGTAAATGTATCGCTGTCACCAACAGCAGCTCTTACACCACCATCATTAGTACTTAACTTATATTCATGTCCTTCAAGAAGGTCTGCATTTGCGCCATCCTTTAACTTGATTGCGTTACCACCAAGATTAGCATCTACAACACTTATCTCTAATGAATCTGATAATTTAGCATCTACATTCTCAAACTTAACTGGAACGCTTACTTCCTTATCTACAATATACTTATAACCTGCATAAAACATGTTATTAGTCTTTCCTGTTGTAGACATTACATATGTATGTCCTGGTATTACTGCAAATGTATATGAATTAATACTCGTTTCTGTATCTGTATATCCATTCTTAGAACCATCTGCTGTATTATAATCATGGATTCTTAAGAATGATGTTGAACTAAAGTATACTGTCATTGTACCTTTAGCTGCTGGAGTGAAGATAGTTAATGTACCATCTCCCTGTCCAGGAATAGTAGGAATATTGTTACTATCTGCATGTCTTTTACCTGCTGTATAGCTATTATATTCTTTTCCGTCAACTGTTACTGTCTTTCCTGGTTTTACTGTATACTGTGTTTCTCCCTGACCTACTAATGTAAGTGTGCTATCACCATACTTGTAATCACCTGTAGCAACAACATCTTCTTTAGCAATGTCATCAAGCATTAAAGTAAAGCTTTCAACTTTATCTGATTTAGCAAAATTATTTACCATTACTGAGTGAAGATATGCCTCACCTGATGCTTCACATGTTATTGTAAGTGTTGTAGCATCTCCGTTATAAGATATGCTCTGTGATCCTGCATCTGCATCTGACTTACCTGATGTTGAACCAACTTCCTTACCAGAAGCATCTGTAACCTTAAATGCAGTTCCACTGCCATACTTACATAAAGTTAATGCAATCTCTGCACTTCCTGCAACCTTAACTTCAATCTTGTCTCCATTATAAACTGCTGCACCATGCTGTCCATCATGCCAATATGCTTTATCAGCTTCTGATATTACCTTAAATACACCATCATCAGATGTATAACCATTAAGCAGTGTCTTTGTACTATATAATTTTGTAAAATCCAGTACATAACTCTTGCCAGCTTCTGGTGCCCCCGCAGCTTTTGCTATAGTTCTTACACCAGGTGCAAACTGGAATGTTCCAATCGCTAAAACGAATGTAAGAACAACTGCTAAAAGCTTTTTAGCTTTTCTGCCAATCTTCATAAAATACCTCCTGAAATATTACGGATCATTCCGCTAGATTGACTACTACTATATCCCATTATCGAATTAGTAACAACTTATATTTTTATATTTTCCTTATTGATTACATGTATTTTTAGTGTTAAAATACATATTGTTACAATATTAATAAATATTTATTTATTTTTTGGTTATTTTGCACATATTTTATATGTGTATTAATTATATATTAAACATACTATTCAACTCAAAATATTATCTTATATACAGAACGCTCCATTTCTTTACATTTTACAATTCACGCAGTTCTTATACAGCATCATATTCATTAGAAAGAAGGATTATAAACATATGAAACAGACGATACACAATATTTCAAGGTTCCGTATTGAACGTGGCATGCATGAACCACATTATTCCATGCACTCTGCACACAGTCATACATATTATGAACTTTTTTATCTCGTTAATGGTAATTGTACAATTTCCCTGGACAACAAGCTTTATACGCTTTCCGCTGGAAATATTATATTTATCCCTGCTAATGCAATCCACAGAACAAGCTATATAGGTGATAATTCATCCGAACGCATATACATAGAATTTTCTTCTGATTATATATCTACTATTGAAGATATCCTTGGAAAAAACTGGACATACAAAAATCTGTGGGGACATATACTATATATAGAACCAACACATAGATCTTATATCAACTCTTTATTTGACAAGATTATCTCTGAATATAACATTATTGACCACTATTCAGACTGCTGTATCCGTCAGCTTTTTCAATATCTGATTATAATGCTCATAAGAGTTGACAGAACTAACATAGATGAAAAAAATTATATAACACATTCACATAAAAAAATAGATGCTGATATGATAAGTGCCTCAAGATATATTGCTGAGAATTTCAAAAACAACATATCACTAAATGATGTTGCCGAATTTCTTAATCTTAACCCTGCATATTTTTCAAGCAAATTCAAAGCATTCCACGGTATAGGTTTCTCTGAATATTTAAGAAATACCCGCATTAATCATGCTGAATGGTATCTGATTGAGACTGACTTAAGCATGTCAGATGTTGCCGATGAATGCGGTTTCTGTAGTTCTAACTACTTTGGTGATACATTTAAGATTGTAAATGGCATCTCTCCTTCTGAATTCAGGAGAAAATATAAACCAAATAAAGCATAGTGTGCAAAAAACTCTCTGCCATCCTACAATAATCTTGTTGGATGACAGAGAGGTATTTTTCAATCCTTACACTGCTTCTTCTATCTTTTCCCCATTCTTGCTTACAATCTGTCCTTCATAAATCTCATATATCTCATCTGACAGATAATTAAGCTCCTCTGTATCATGGCATGCTATAATTATAAGCGAGCCATTTGCCTTAAGTTCATCAAGTATGCCCTTTATAAGACCTGCACCTGCTTCATCAAGAGCATTGATAGGCTCATCAAGTATAACTATATCTGGTTTTTCCATAATAGCTGCTGCTATACCTAATCTCTGTTTCATACCTAAAGAATACTTCTTGAATGTTCTTGTATCATCAGGATCAAGTCCAACTTTTCTTATAGCTTCCTTTATCTCCTCATCATTAATCCTGTTCTGGATAGAAGCAAGAATCTTAAGATTCTTAAAACCTGTATAATTAGATATAAATGATGGATTCTCTATAAGAAGTCCGATACTTGGTGGAAATGATATCTGCTTACCAAGCTCCCTGTCATTGATAAATACCTTTCCTGATGTTGGAAGTATAAGACCGCTTATCGCTCTCATAAGCATTGTCTTACCTGAACCATTCTTTCCCTTAAGACCTATAACCTTGCCACTTTCAAGTGTAAGATTTATATCCTCAAGTACTGTTACTTTCTTGAATGACTTTGTGTAGTGTTCTAATCTTACTACTGTCCCCATATTAATACCTCCTCTTAATTAAACAATCATCCCAATCCGTATATTAGTTTTATGCCGGATAACACAGGATAAATGATTTATATACATGTATAATAGCACTTTTACTAGATAATGTATACTAAAATTTTAAAAATATCATATTATATAAAAAAGATGCCGTATTAATAAAGCAATATTAATATGACATCTTTTTTATTTAATCATATGCGTGTCAAAAGCGAATTACGTTCTCTGATAATTCCTCTACTTCATCAGCATCATAATATGCTTTCAAAACTGCACTTTGAAGATTTTCCCTGGCATGCTTATTGATAGGATGAGCTATATCCTTAAATCCTCCCTCAATAAGATGCTTACTAGGCATAGCTACAAACAAGCCTTTTTCTCCCTCGACCACTCTTATGTCATGTATAACAAACTCGTCATCAAAAGTAATTGATACATAAGCCCGCAGTTTACCACTGCCTGCAATCTTCTTGACTCTAACATCTGTAATATTCATTTGTTACCCCTATCTGTCTTCTATACAACCTTTTTCTACTCTGGTTAAGACCTTAAATATATATTTATAATCTTTAATAATATGATGGACTGTCTTCTATGACAATCTTTATACCATTCTCACCGACATATCGTGAATTAGCTTTAATAGTGCTGTTACTCTCAACTATACAGTTCTCAATATATGCATTATCTCCTATATATGCATTATTCATGATAATTGAGTTTTTAACAACAGCATTATTGCCTATGTATATCTTCTTAAACAGAACTGAATTATCAACTGCTCCATTAACTATACATCCACACGATATAAGACTGTTTGATACATTGGCACCATAATTATATTTAGCTGGTGGAAGATCATCCACCTTAGAATATATATCTGGATACTGCTTAAAGAAATAATCTCTTACATCTCTCTTTAAGAAATCCATATTAGTCTTATAATATGAATCCACAGATGATATGTTGTTCCAGTATGTATCAAGCTTGTAACCATATATCTTCTTAATGTTTCTATATCTTACAAGTATATCCCTGACAAAATCATACCTGTCTTCTTCTGCTGCCTTTTCAAGCAGTTCAATAAGAAGACGTCTTCTTACTACATATATACCTGTTGATACAGTTGACAGATTCGTTTCTAAAGGCTTCTCATCAATATCTGTAATACGTCCATCCTCTGCAAGTGCAACAACACCATATCTTCCTATGTCTGCTCTGTTATCAAGCTTCTTTACAACCATGGTAACATCAGCCTTTTTCTCTATATGATACTGAAGCACCCTGTTATAATCAAGCTTGTAGACACCATCACCAGAAGCAATAACTACATATGGCTCATGGCTTGACTTAAGGAAATCTATATTCTGATAAAGTGAATCTGCTGTTCCTCTGTACCAGCTGCTGCTCTCTGCTGTTATAGTAGGTGTAAATACATATAATCCACCCTGCTTTCTACCAAAATCCCACCACTTAGATGAACTTAAGTGTTCGTTAAGTGATCTTGCATTATACTGTGTTATAACTGCAACCTTCTGGATATGTGAGTTAGACATGTTGCTAAGTGCGAAATCTATCGCCCTGTAGCTTCCTGCAACAGGCATGGAAGCAATAGCCCGCTTGTTTGTCAGTTCACGCATCATCCTGTTGTTACCGCCTGCTAATACTATACCTATTGCTTTCATTCTACTTCACCTGCCTTAATTATGATTCCACCGCTTGGTAATAAGCCATCCGGATAATCCTCTGCTGATGTAACTCCAGATATCGCCGTATTCTTTCCAATCTTAACTCCATCAGGAATAACCGAACATTCCCCAATAGTGACAAGACCAGAATTATATATCTTAGGGAACTTGACATTCGGTGCTTCTTCGCCTACACCAAGTTCTACATTATCACCTATAACTACTTCTTCTGCTATTATTGACTTGTTAACTATTGTATTCTTTCCAATAACGGAATTATTCATAATGATGGAATCTCTTACTACGGCACCTTCTTCTATGGTTACACCTGAACCTATAACAGAATTATAGATTCTGCCATATACTTCTGTTCCATCGCCTACTATACTCTTTTCAATAAATGTATTATCTGCAACATACTGAGGTGGAATAGTATCTGTTCTTGTATATATCTTCCAGAATTCTTCATAAAGATTAAATACAGGAATTATATCTATAAGCTCCATATTAGCTTCCCAATATGAACTTAATGTTCCAACATCTTTCCAGTAACTGTTATATTCATATGCAAATATTCTCTTGTTGTTATTAAAGCAGTATGGAATTACATGCTTGCCAAAATCACATTCGTTCTGGTCTTTAAGCTTTATAAGTGCTTCCTTTAGCACGCTCCACTTAAATATGTATATACCCATAGATGCAAGATTACTCTTAGGCTCTGCTGGCTTTTCTTCAAATTCAGTTATTCTGTTATCCTCATCCGTAACAACGATTCCGAATCTGCTGGCTTCCTCAATAGGTACCGGCATAGCTGCTATTGTAATATCAGCATTGTTAGCCTTATGATAATCAAGCATTATCTTATAATCCATCTTATATATATGATCACCTGAAAGAATAAGCACATATTCTGGATGATACTGTTCCATATATTCAAGATTCTGATAAATGGCATTGGCAGTTCCAGTATACCATTCACTGCTTGTACTCTTCTCGTAAGGAGGAAGAACTGTTACACCTCCCACATTACGATCAAGATCCCATGGAATACCAATTCCTATGTGGGAATTAAGTCTTAATGGCTGATACTGTGTCAGTACACCAACAGTATCAATACCTGAGTTAATACAATTGCTGAGTGGAAAATCGATTATTCTGTATTTTCCTCCAAACGCAACTGCAGGCTTTGCTACTTTTGCTGTTAAAACTCCAAGTCTACTGCCCTGACCACCGGCTAACAGCATAGCTATCATTTCTTTTTTAATCATGCTACCACCTCTGATGTTTAATTTACTATCTTAAGTTGTATAAATTATATCATATAATTCCGATTAAGTAAAAATAATTTTGTCTTTTTTTGGTGATTTTTCATACAATTTATTCACCTTTTTATTGTTACATTTTAACATATGTATTTTCAGTTAATTTTACGCTTTATTTTACACAGCACTTATATGCAGTATACATTTTATGCATTCCACATCATTATTATTACAATTATATGATGTCGGGCTCAAAAGCCACCAACCTTGATACCTACGGATTGTTCTGTGCTACGCACTCCCACGCCTACGCTACGCTTCGGTCCATGCTAAACATCTGCCACTTATTTCTCATAACTATAATACCCCATGCATATATAACTTTATGCGTTTTATGTTTGAAAAATATATGCTTTAGGCATATAATCTCTATGATGACTTTTAAATATCTTACTAAATATTAATATAAGGTAATATGATTCTGGAACATGTATACAAGCCTGCATAAGCTTTATGTTCTGACATCATGTCATCATCAGTTTATTAACAATAATTTATAGAAAGAGGAATATCATATGTTTAATATTGATTTTAATCGTCCGATACATGTACATTTCATAGGCATAGGAGGCATAAGCATGAGTGGACTTGCCAGGATTCTTCTTGACAGGCACTTCACTGTCTCAGGTTCTGATGCACACGAATCAGAGCTTACAGATGAACTTGCAAAGGATGGATGTCTTATATCTTATCCACAGTCAGCAGACAATATCACTGGTGATATTGACCTTGTCGTATACACTGCTGCTATCCACCCTGACAACAAAGAACTTAAAGCCGCTATTGCTGCTGGTATTCCTACTATGACAAGAGCAGAACTGCTTGGTCAGATTATGAAGAACTATCACACAGCTGTCAATGTAGCTGGTACACATGGAAAAACAACAACGACTTCCATGATTACTGAAATTCTTCTTGCCGCCAACGCTGATCCAACTATATCTGTTGGTGGTATATTACACAGTATAGGCGGCAACATAAGAGTTGGAAGTTCAGACATTTTTGTTACAGAAGCATGTGAATACACAAACAGCTTCCTTTCTTTTAATCCTACGTTAAACATTATACTTAACGTTAAAGCTGACCACCTTGATTTCTTTAAAGACCTTGATGATATACGTCATTCATTTAAGCTCTTTACAGAAAAGCTTCCATCTGATGGAACCTTAGTTATCAACACAGATATTGATAATTACGAATACTTCTACCAGGATACAGACTGTGAGGTTATCACCTTCGGTTCTGATCCAGCCAGGTCAATGTACAGTGCTGCCGATATAAATCATGATGAATATGGACGCTGTTCTTACACTCTTCTTATTAATAATAAACCATCAGGAACTATAAAGCTTTCTGTTCCTGGCGTACACAATGTATACAATTCGCTTTCTGCAATCGCTGCATGTATTAAGCTTGGTATATCCATGGAAGCTATTCTTAAAGGTCTTGTGAATTTCACAGGTACTGACAGACGTTTCCAGAAAAAGGGAGTATTTAATGGAATAACAGTTGTAGATGACTATGCACATCATCCAGATGAAATAACTGCAACTCTTAATTCTGCAAAAATGTATCCACACAACAGAATATGGTGTGTATTCCAGCCACACACATATTCAAGAACTAAAGCACTTATGCCGGATTTTGCCAAAGCGCTTGCTCTTGCAGATAATGTTGTACTTGCCAAAATATATCCTGCTCGCGAAACAGATAATCTGGGAATAAGTTCTGCTAATCTTTGCAGTCTGATTAAAGCTGAAGGAAAAGAATGTTACTATTACGAATCATTTGAAGAAATTGAAGACTTTTTGAAAAAAAATTGTATCAACGGTGACCTGTTGATAACTATGGGGGCTGGTGATGTTTATAAAATCGGGGAAGACCTGTTAAAATAGGCATTTCTCCACTGTATAATATTTTTTCAACAAAGTTATCCACATTATCCACATTTTTATGTTGTTATACACAATATAAAAGTGTGGATTTTTTTGTTAACAACCTTTAAGTCAAAAATACAGCAAAATACATTATTTATACCACTTTGTCCACGAGTTATCCACATTATCCACAATATCCACAACAATATCCACCTGCTTTTAACACACTTTTCATTTAATTTTCACTATGATATAATCTGCACTGGCAGAATATCTGCCGCTTAATATTATGTTACATCATAGCAATCATTAATCATCAGGAGGATAGACAAGCTATATTTATAGCTTTTAATATCATATGGGCAATCTTACATTAACTACAAAGAACAATTATGGATACACAGCCATTTCCAATATATTTATAAGCAGCTTTGTACCTGAAGCCAATGGCGAATTCGTAAAGGTATATCTTTATCTTTTACACCTTATAAGCACTGGCAATTCCAATATAAGTATCTCTTTACTTGCAGATACCTTTAACCAGACTGAGGCCGATATTATGAGAGCACTCAGATACTGGGACAAGCTCAATGTCATATCATTAACATTTGCCGGTAACAACGACAGCCTGTCCAACATAACCATCAATGACTTCAGCTCTGACAACAGTGCCGCCAGCACTACTAAAGCTGATTTTAACAATACCACATTTCCTGAAGCTGCCAAGCTGGCATCCCCAGCAGCTATAGCACCAACAGTGCCTGCTGCACCTTCATATAACATATCAGAAGGTCCAAAACATGTCGAACCTTCCAGCATGCAATATTCTGCGGAAAAGATAAGCGAGCTTAACTCCGATGAGAACTTTTCTATGCTGCTTTATGTTATAGAATCATACCTTGGACGTCCTCTGTCTATTAAAGAAACCAATGCAATAGTATACTTTTATGATTCGCTTGACTTTTCTATCGAACTTATAGATTATCTTTTTGAATATTGTGTAGAACACAACAAGAAAAGCATTAACTACATTGAAAAGGTTGCTCTTGCGTGGGCCGATAAAGGTATACATACTGTTACAGAAGCAAAGGAAGAAGTATCTAACCATACCGACTCTGTTTACCAGATTATGAAAGCCTTCGGAATCTCTAACAGAGATCCTGGACAGCATGAACGTGCAATGATATCTAAGTGGGCTGATACTTACTGCTTTGACACTGATATAATTATAGAGGCCTGCAACAGAACAATCAAAGCCATACACCAGCCAAGCTTTGAATATGCTGATACTATTCTTTCAAAGTGGAAAAGCTCAAACATCACAACTATGGCAGACATCAAAAAGGATGATGCAGCATATGCAGCAAGCAGCAACAGCAAAACCAGATATCAGAGTTCTGCCAAAACCGGTTCAACAAAATTCAACAATTTCCAGCAGCGTGATAAGAAATCTGATGACTGGTACAACTCTTTACTTAGCAATAACAATTAACCTGTCAGCATAGCTTATGTTTTACAGCTTACCGATATTATCAGATTTAACTTATCAATATATTTAATTATATGAAAAGGAGTAGTTATGTCACTTACTAACACACAATATGCAGCTGTTATGCGGATGTATGATGATATTCACACGCACAATGCAGCCATACAGAACGAGCGCTACAAAGAAGTAACAAGTCTTTGTCCACAATATCAGACAATCGAAGATGAGATAATCTCCCTTTCTATGCAGGAAGCTGCCAAACGTATCGGAAATGACTCATCTGACACGAATACTGATGAGTTCAATGAACGCCTGCAGTCCCTTATTAAACAAAAAGCTGTACTCCTTGCTTCTATAGGCAAGCCATCTGATTATCTTGACAATATTTATACATGCAAAAAATGTCAAGATACAGGATATATCAACGGCACCAGATGTTCATGCTTTAAGAAAAAAGCTATTGACCTTATATATCATGATTCCAATCTAAAGAACATCACTGCCAACGAAAACTTTTCAACATTTTCCTTTGACTGGTATGACAAAACAACTATTGATTCTGCAACAGGACTCACACCATACAATAATATTCACAAGGTATTTGATGTATGCCAGTCTTTTGTAAAAACTTTTGATACTAACTTTTCAAACCTTTTATTATTAGGAGAAACCGGTGTAGGAAAAACTTTCCTTTCCAACTGCATAGCCAAGGAACTGCTAGACAGCTATCACAGCGTTATATACCTCACTGCCATAGAGCTGTTCAAATGCTTTGAAAACAGTGACTTCAGCAAAGGCGAAGATGTGGAATATCAGGATGTCAGCTACTTTATTGACTGTGATCTTCTTATAATTGATGACCTTGGAACAGAAAGCTACAACTCTTATACCATTTCCAAGCTGTTTTATGTCATAAACGAAAGAATACTCAGAAGAAAGAGTGTTATTATATCAACTAATCTTTCTATGCCCCAGTTAGAGAATACATATTCAGAACGTATATTCTCAAGACTTATCAGTGCATATACAATACTCCGCTTATTCTGTGAAGATATAAGGGTACAAAAGGCTACAAAAGGAAAACATTAATTTTAAAAAATGTCAAATATAATCTTAAAAAATGCCAAATATAATTGACTTCTATAATATTTATGATTATAGTTAATTATGTATGTGTATTTAGAATTTAATTCACTGGAAAGTATGAATTAGATTCTTTATATAATAAATATTTTATCTATACAATGGAGGATAATACAATGCCACGAGACGAACGTCATACTGCAACAATTCCATACGGAACACTCGGAATCATTCCTTTAAAGAGCTGCTCTGCTATGGGCGAAAAGGTTGATGAATACCTTGTAAACTGGAGAGAACAAAGAGAACACGAGAATCAGTCTAATCTTGCATTTAGCGGATATAAAAGAGACAGCTATGTTGTAAGTGCCAGCACACCTAGATTCGGTTCAGGTGAAGGTAAAGGCGTCCTTAACGATTCTGTCCGTGGTTATGACTTATATATTATGGTAGATGTATGTAACTACAGCATCGAATATTCACTTTGCGGTAACACTAACCATATGTCACCTGATGACCACTACGCAGATCTTAAAAGAGTAATCGCTGCAGCCGGCGGAAAAGCAAGAAGAATCAATGTTATTATGCCATTCCTTTATGAAAGCAGACAGCATAAGAGATCTGGAAGAGAATCCCTTGACTGTTCTCTTATGCTTCAGGAGCTTACAGCTATGGGTGTTGAGAATATCATCACTTTTGATGCACATGATCCACGAGTACACAACTCTATTCCACTTAAGGGATTCGAGTCTGTATCATGCACATATCAGTTTATTAAGTACCTTTTACTTGGCGTAGATGATCTTCATATCGACAGCGAACATATGATGGTAATAAGCCCTGATGAGGGTGGTATGGGACGTGCTGTATACTTTGCCAATGTACTTGGTCTTGATATGGGTATGTTCTATAAGAGAAGAGATTATACTAAGATTGTTAACGGACGTAACCCTATCGTTGCCCACGAATTCCTTGGTACTAACGTAGAGGGCAAGGATGTTATCATTATCGACGATATGATATCTTCTGGTGAAAGTATGATAGATGTTGCTTCTGAGTTGAAGAAGAGAGGTGCAAGCAGAGTATTCTGTGCAACTACATTTGGTCTTTTCACTAACGGCTTTGATAAGTTCGATGAAGCTTACGAAAAGGGTATTATCGATAAGATTCTTACTACTAACCTTGTTTACCAGCCAGCAGAGCTTCTTTCTAAGCCTTGGTATATCAACGTAGACATGAGTAAATACATGGCTCTTCTTATTGATACACTTAACCATGATTCTTCAATCAGTGATCTTCTTAATCCTGTTGACAGAATCCAGAAGAGAGTTAAAGAGTATAACGAAAGATATGCTAAGTAATAGATTACCATAAGGTCTTAGCATTTATATATATAACAGGGAATATTTATCAGTATAATGTATGGCGGCGGCTATATAATGTATTGGTAACTATTCCCTTTTTATTGCAGCTTACATCTTAAGATGATAAGGTACTGAATGTAATTAATATTTAATGTAATAATACAACCATTCATAAATAATAATAAATAAAGCCTTTCTGCAGCAATGCAACAAATAAAAAACGGTTACTATATTATCGCTATGTAATATAGTAACCGTTATTCTAAGTTATTCAATTGTTTTTCCTCCAAATCATTATTCTTTTAATTAACTATTCTACAATGAATATAATTATTCATAATGCTTGGTATGTGTCATATTTCCATTGGACTATACCTTCCTTTCTCACTCAATTCCTTACATCTATATTAACATTCTTAATGAATGGTTTCGATATATAATCTATCTATTAATATATTGTCTTATGAACTTGTCTCTTTTAATATAGTTAATATATATCTTTTATATCGATTATTAATATGTTTAAGGTCTTGTTTGTTTGTAACTGTATATTAACATGCACTTGCTGATTTGTCAACTCTTTTTTAGATTATTTTTGTTTTATTTTCAACTTATCATTCACTTGTCATCTCGTTTGTTAATTATTTGAATTGTTTCAAAATTATAATATATTGTGTATACACATTTTAATTAATATTGTATTCCTTAATACATACGTTCTCTTTCTTTTTCATCCGTCACTTTTGCTATATCTTCCACTCTTCCTCTTTTCTTTAGTTCCACTACTAATTTTGCAAGTTTTGCTTCTCCCTCCTCATAACTTTGTTTCTTCACACCCTCTATATATGCCTTTTCATCAAATTCTGTTAGCAACATATCTGTCACCTCCGCCATATTTTTACTAAGGATATCCTTTAGTACATTATCGCGTATTGCTTCATCAATTGCAAGTGCTACTGCCTCTGCAAATATTTCTTTCTTATTAACCGACTTCATTTCTTTCTTATATTTCTCCGTCAACATATCGCTTTTCACTCTTACAAGTGCAATAAATCTGGAATACTCCATCAGCTTCTGGCACTTTTCCATCAGCTCCTGATTACACCCATAATTGATATTCAGTAATTGTACAACTACTTCTACACTTGGTTTATTTGTTTTATCAGCTTCTGTACCTGCTGTGTCTTTTAAGCCTTCCTTTTCTGGCACCTGCACAAATGCATCTGATAATCTTAGTTCCTGCTCTTCCGGCTGCTCTTCTGTTCCATTATAAAAAACAACATATCTTGGAAATGGCAGTTTAACAAGGCGTTCATTATATATAAGCAGATTATTCTGATCTATATATCCCTTATACAGTTCAGCAAAATATATAAGACCTCTTACAGGCATATTGGGATTAACGCTGCTCTGATGCTCATAAAGATTCAATTCACTATTAATAATAAATGAAATATCATTCTTATACCCTATGTATATCGCATCTTCTATCGTGTTAATTGTAATCAGGCTCTCATCCATATGCTCTGTGTTATTCAATGCATTGTACAAACTAAGCAAATCCTTTTTATTATTAAAAACCTTTCTAAAAAGCGTATCCTTATATTTTCTGTTTAACTTTAATTCCATATATTCTGCTCCTGTATTTTTATATTTACATATATTCAGCTATCAATATTTCATCTATTAATAATATTATATATCTATAAAAACACACTTTTTATATATTTGCAATATCATTTTTATACTTTCGCTGTAATCAACCCAATATATGTTGTAATCAACTTATTTTTTGTTCATTAAACAAATCATATAAAAATAGAAAATATAAGATAATAAAAACGGTTACTATATTATCGCTATGTAATATAGTAACCGTTATTTTAAGTTATTCAATTGTGTTTTCCTCCAAATCATTATTCTTTTAATTAACTATTCTACAATGAATTTAATTATTCATAATGCTTGGTATGTGTCATATTTCCATTGGACTATACCTTCCTTTCTCACTCAATTCCTTACATCTATATTAACATTCTTAATGAATGGTTTCGATATATAATCTATCTATTAATATATTGTCTTATGAACTTGTCTCTTTTAATATAGTTAATATATATCTTTTATATCGATTATTAATATGTTTAAGGTCTTGTTTGTTTGTAACTGTATATTAACATGCACTTGTTGATTTGTCAACTCTTTTTTAGATTATTTTTTATTATTTTTAAACTTGTCATTCAGTTGTTTGATAACAATGTGAATTGTTTGAATTGTGTCAATATTGCAGTATATTGTATACGCTATTATGATGATTGTACAATATTAAACCCTCATATATTGAACTCCTTATACAGCCTTTCTCTTTCACTTTCATCTGTCACCTTTGCTATATCTTCCACTCTGCCTCTTTTCTTTAGCTCCACTACTAACCTTGCTAGTTTATCCTCTCCTTTTATCTTTCCTCTTGCTTCTCCTCTTGCCTCTCCTCTTGCTTCCCCTATCGCTTCTCCTTCCTCATAGCTCTGCTTTTTCACGCCATCTATATATGCCTTTTCATCAAATTCTGTTAGCAACATATCTGTCACCTCCGCCATATTTTTACTAAGGATATCCTTTAGTACATTATCGCGTATTGCTTCATCAATTGCAAGTGCTACTGCCTCTGCAAATATTTCTTTCTTATTAACCGACTTCATTTCTTTCTTATATTTCTCCGTCAACATATCGCTTTTCACTCTTACAAGTGCAATAAATCTTGAATACTCCATCAGCTTCTGGCACTTTTCCAACAACTCCTGATTACACCCATAGTTAATATTAAGTAGTTGTACAGTTACTTCTACGCTAGGTTTATTAGCTTCTGCTTCTACTGTATCTGTTCGCTGTGATTCCCCCTTAGGCACCTGCACAAATGAATCTGACAATCTTAATTCCTGTTCCTCTGGTTCATCCTCTGTTCCATTATAAAAAACAACATATCTTGGAAATGGCAATTTCACAAGCCGCTCATTATATATAAGCAGATTATTCTGCTCTATGTAGCCCTTATACAGCTCAGCAAAATAAATCAGCCCTCTTACAGGCATATTGGGATTCACACTGCTCTGATGCTCATAAAGATTCAATTCGCTGTTTATAATAAATGAAATATCATTCTTATACCCTATGTATATCGCATCCTCTATCGTGTTAATTGTAATCAGGCTCTCATCCGTATGTTCTGTATTGTTCAACGCGTTGTATAAACTTAACAAATCCCTCTTATTATTAAAAACCTTCCTGAACAATGTATCCTTGAACTTTCTGTTTAACTTCAAATTCATACCTCCTAGTTTTACGAAGTAAAATGCGACTGCCTTTGCAGGAGCAGAGGTATTTACCCTCCGTACTTTTAATTTCATTACTAATTTTATTACTAATTTAATTACGTTTTTATTGTCATACTAGTAATAATAGTATTGGTATTATATAAACATATTTGTTGTATATTTACAATATGTTTTTTATACACTTGTTATATGTTGCAGGATAAATGTTGTAATTGGTAATATTTTTGTTTCAACACATCATTAACAGGCATCATTAACAGACTGCTTTTAATATATTCAGAATTATAAATACCTCCTCTCTTTTCAATAAAATATTTAGCAAAATAATTACAATTAAATAAAAATAAATCCCCCATTCATACTCACATGGGTTGTATGAATGGGGGATTAAAACGATTACATATTAAGTTTTATTTAAAATACATTAACACATCTTCATGTAATAATCTTTTTAATGTATTAACTACACTTCACTCTGATTACTGAAGGAGTGTAAGTACACCCTGGTTAGCCTGGTTAGCCTGTGCAAGCATAGACTGTCCAGCCTGAGCTAAGATGCTGTTCTTGCTGTAGTTAACCATTTCTTCAGCCATATCTGTATCACGGATACGTGATTCTGCTGTCTGAAGGTTCTCAGAAGCTGTATCAAGGTTGTTGATAGTGTGCTCAAGTCTGTTCTGAACAGCACCCATCTGACCTCTTGCCTTAGATACCTTCTTGATAGCTGCATCGATAGTTGTAGTAGCTGTCTTAGCCTTATCCTGTGTACTTAAGTCAACACTACCGCTACCTACGCCAAGTGCGTCAGCGCTCATATCATCAAGTGTGAAGCTCATTGTCTGACCTTCGTTAGCACCAATCTGGAGTTCAATACCCTTGCCTGTTGCTGTTGATGATGGCTTTAAATTAACAGTTGTTGTTGCAGCTTTATCAGCTTCTGCATTAATACCTGTCTTAGCACTAATTAACTTAGCCATTGCAGCAGCTGCTTTGTCATCTACTGTTGCTGTTTCAACAAAGTTAACATCCTTATAGTCATCACCTAACTGTGAAGAATCCTTAACATATGCGAACTTCTCACCATTAACTGTAAATATCTTATCCTCAATGTTGCCAGTTCCATCATACACGCCAATATTCTCTGTTATTGTATTATATCCATCTATGCCACTGTTAACTTTCTGAGTTGTAGCCTTAACAGCACCATTATCCTGTGATACAAGTATGGCATTAGCTGTTGAGCCAGCTTCTTTTGCTGTGAATACAATTTCTCCAGTAGTTGTTGATGTTATATCATATGAATCTGCTAATGAAGTCTTTTTCAATGCATCTCTAAATGCATCTGCTGTTTTATCAACTCCAGTTTTAGTTGTAGCATCACCTGTAACCTTAACAGTTGTTGTAGATGAATTACCATTCTTATCTAAAACTGTAACAGAATATGAAGATTCTGTACCTTCAGCTAATGCTGTAAAAGCTTCTGTTGTGTTAACCTGATTTGTTGATTCCACTTTGCCCATAGCCTTTGCTGCATCTGCTGCCTTACTTACAGAAGCCTGTACCTTGCTTCCTGACTGAGAACCATCAAGTAACTTCATTGTGTTGAACTCTGTTGTATCAGAGATTCTTGTTAACTCACTCTGAAGCTGTTCAATTTCGTTCTGTACTGCTTCTCTATCGTCATCTGTCTCTGTTCCGTTAGCTGCCTGTACTGAAAGCTCTCTCATTCTCTGAAGGATTGAGTGTGATTCATTTAAAGCACCTTCTGCTGTCTGGATAAGTGAGATACCATCCTGAGCGTTAGTTGAAGCCTGGTTAAGACCTCTGATCTGTCCTCTCATCTTCTCTGAGATAGAAAGTCCTGCTGCATCATCTGCTGCACGGTTGATTCTATAACCTGAAGATAACTTCTCTGTTGACTTTGACTGAGCTGATGAAACACCGCTTAACATTCTGTTAGCGTTCATAGCTGACATATTGTGTTGTACTACCATAGTATGTACCTCCGTGTAAATATAATAATTTTTTCTGGGGAATCCGTTCCCTCAAATGCTTCATATACATTTGCTTACCATTTTCTTGAATATAAGCAATTCACATAAAGCAAATCCTTTATAATAAGCAGAACTTCCATGCTAATTCTGCGTATTATCTTTGTTTGCCATCTTGTCTTCTTTAATCAGACGGCGTATCTTGGTAAGTGTGTCTGGTGAAAGCTTGGATTCTGCATAATAAGGAGAAATGAAGCGTGATGCTTCTTTGCCTTCCTTCTCTTTGTTTCTTGCAAGCACCTTGCTTCTTACAATATTCAGTTCCCTAGGGGCATCTATCAGAAGGTGGATATTTCCTTCTGAACCTCCCGAATAAACAACCCTTATATCCTCACCTATGTTGATAAATTCACCAGGCTTAATCGTAAGCTTTAACATATAACCTCCTTGTTAACCTGTTATCTGCAACAATTTATCTTAAAATGTTGCATCCTTTTGAATTAAATGGAGGATTTGATATGGGAACAGCACAACCAATACGTAACGATGAAGAATTAGAAGCATTTAGAAACTACTATCTGGAGCAGAAAACGAACTACCGCAACTATGCCTTAATATGTCTTGGCGTTAATTCAGCATTAAGAATAAGTGATATACTGAAGCTGAAATGGAACGATGTTTATGATTTCAAGAAAAAATGTTTCAAAAAACATATAATAGTGACAGAGAAAAAGACTGGAAAAGAAAACCGAATAGCTATTAACGCAAGTACAAGAACCGGATTGCAGACATATCTTAACAGTCTGCACTATTTTGACGTAAATGAATATATATTTATGGGGCAAAAAGAACACACACATCTATGCCGTTCACAAGCATTCCGGATAATAAAGCAGGCAGCCTCTTCCCTTAATATGGAGAATGGAATAAGCTGTCACTCTATGAGAAAAACATTCGGATATTATGCATGGAAGTATGGAACACCACCAGCAGTTCTTATGGATATATATAATCATTCATCATACGAAATAACTAAAAGATATCTTGGGATAAAGCAGGATGATAAAGATTCGGTATTCTTAAGTGTGAATTTATAAGGTGAATTCATAACTTGAAAAAGTCGTGAAAGAATATAAAAATAATAAGAAAATAAAAATATAAGATACTAAAAAACAAGATAGTAAAAAATAAGATAATAAAAATAAGATAATAAAAATAAAATAATAACATTTTTAACCCAAACTATTTTTATAATTTTATTAGTAATTGCAGTTAAGTATTATTATTATATGACGATATAGAATATGTAATTGAGTAGAACAAACATTCAAAGGATGCAACATTTTAAGATAAATTGTTGCATCCTTTTTTATTAATTATATGAATTCTAAAAGATTTTATTCAATATGTTTATCCATTACATCTACTGATATAACGCATGATACAGCTTTAAGAACTTTTCATCTCTTTTTGCTATTGTTTCTTCATCCTTACCATCAGAATAATCATAGAAACCTTTCTTGCTCTTAACACCATATTCTTTCGCATCGTAATGTTCCTTAAGAAGTTCTGGTCCTTTAGAAACTTATGTCACCATGCACACATCAAAGGCGGAACGACACCTTAGACCTTAGTATCGCTCCGCCTTTAACAGCATTATATTATAACACTATACATCATTATATTTCTAGAAATCAACTTCTGTATCATAGTAGCAGCACTTAAGAAGCTTCTCCATCTCTTCCTGGCTTGGCTGACGTGGGTTAGAGCCTGTACATGCATCCTTGATAGCATTGGCTGCAACATCTGGAAGCTTAGCAAGGAATTCATCTTCTGGAACAATTCCCTGTTCTGCTGGAAGTCCACCCTCACCATAGTTCTTAATGCACTGTGGTATGTTAAGCTCGTCATTCATCTTACGAAGCATAGCGATTAAGTTATCAATCTTAGCTTCAGTTGTATCTCCACCTAAACCTAAGAAATCAGCTATGTATGCATAACGCTTAGCTGCTGTCTCGTCCTTAGAGTTAAACTTGATAACCTTAGGAAGATACATAGCATTAGCTGCACCATGGATAATATGTCCACCTTCAAATGCTGCACCTGTCTTATGTGCCATAGAGTGTACAATACCAAGTAATGCGTTAGAGAATGCCATACCTGCAAGACACTGTGCGTTGTGCATTGCATCTCTCTTCTCCATATCTTCGTTATATGAACCAACAAGATCATCCTTAATCATCTTCATAGCATGAAGAGCAAGTGCATCTGTATAATCACAGTTAGCTGTTGATACATAAGCTTCAATAGCATGTGTCATAGCATCCATACCTGTATGTGCTACGAGCTTCTTAGGCATAGTCTCTGCAAGCTCTGGGTCAACAATAGCAACATCAGGAGTAATCTCAAAGTCTGCTAAAGGATACTTAATACCTTTCTCATAATCTGTTATAACTGAGAATGCTGTAACCTCTGTAGCTGTACCTGATGTAGATGAAACAGCACAGAAATGAGCTTTAGTACGAAGCTTTGGTAAACCGAATACCTTACACATATCTTCAAATGTTGTTTCTGGATATTCGTACTTAATCCACATAGCCTTTGCTGCATCGATAGGAGAACCACCACCAATAGCTACTATCCAGTCTGGCTGATATTCTTCCATAACCTTAGCACCCTTCATAACTGTATCAACTGAAGGATCTGATTCGATACCCTCGAATAACTTAACTTCCATTCCTGCTTCCTTAAGATAATCCTCAGCTCTCTGTAGGAATCCGAAACGCTTCATAGAACCACCACCAACACAGATGATAGCCTTCTTTCCTTTAAGAGTTTTAAGTGCTTCAAGAGCTCCCTTACCATGATATAAATCTCTTGGTAATGTAAAACGTACCATAATCCTGTACCTCCTAAAAATAGAATTAAATAATAAGTGATTAATATGGATTAATGTAATAATCCACCGGTTGCACCCCACAATGCAATCATTCATTTGTTTGATTAGATTGTTAATACTCTAACAATCTTTATATCAATAGTATATACCCCTTTTTTTGTTATTTCAAGTAATTATATGTTAATTTATTGTATTTTATATGTATTTTATTTGTATTTATTACATATAGCTTTTCAGGCATAAGAATTATCTTACAAATAAAAGCTCCTAATATGCTAAAAGCCCTGATTCAGCCAGCAGCACAATGCGATATACACGATATTGCAGTACTGCTGGTCAAACCAGAGCCTTATTATTATCTATTTGATTGTTGTTTAATTGTTATCTGTTTTATTATTTCATAAGATTAATCCAGATATAGATTTATCCAGATATTTATCCTATAACTTCCTTTACTGTCTTAACAACATTATCAACTGTGAAGCCAAAGTGCTCGAACAATGTAGCTGCTGGACCAGAAGCACCAAAGCCCTCCATAGCAATAACCTTGCCATCAAGTCCTACATACTTATACCAGCCAAAGTCTGAAAGTGCCTCAACTGCAACTCTCTTTCTTACTGCATTAGGAAGCACGCTTTCCTTATATTCTGCTGACTGCTTATCGAACAGCTCCATGCTTGGCATACTTACAACTCTTACATCTATGCCATCCTTCTTAAGTTCTTCCTTAGCATTTACTGCAAGGCTTACTTCTGAACCGCTTGCAATTATAATAGCATCTGGAACTTCCTTCTGTGAGTCAGCTATAACATATCCACCCTTAAGTGCATCCTTAGATGAACCCTCCATCTGTGGAAGATTCTGTCTTGTAAGTACAAGTCCTGTTGGTCCGCACTCGTTCTCAACTGCATACATCCATGCTGCTGCTGTTTCTGTTCTGTCGCAAGGTCTGAATACTGTGAAGCCTGGAAGTGAACGGAATGCTGCGAGCTGCTCGATAGGTTCATGTGTTGGTCCATCCTCGCCTACACCTATGCTGTCATGAGTGAATACATATGTTAATGGAAGCTGCATAAGTGCTGTAAGTCTTGCCATTGGCTTAACATAATCACTAAACACAAAGAATGTCGCAACAAACGCTTTAAGTCCACCGTGAAGCATAAGTCCGTTTCCTATTGCTGCCATAGCCTGCTCTCTTACACCAAAGTGAAGATTGCTTCCTGCATAATTATCCTTAGAAAAATCTCCTGCATCCTTCATATTAGTCTTGTTAGATGGTGCAAGATCTGCTGAACCACCTATAAGATTAGGCATAGCCTTCTTTATCATATTAAGGATAGTTCCACTTGTATTTCTTGTGGCTTCAGCTTTATCTCCCTTTGCCCAATATTCATCAGAATTGAATAAATCAGACATATCATATCCATCAAAGTAGTTATCCCATAATTCTTTCATTTCAGGATATTTCTCTACATAAGAAGCGAAAAGTTCATTCCACTTATCCTCTGCCTTTGCCATATTAGCTGAAAGCTCTTTATAATGATCATATACTTCCTGTGGAACCTCGAAGTCACCCTTACATGGCCATCCGATATTTTCCTTAAGTGCGGCAACATTATCAACACCAAGTGGTTCACCGTGTGCACTAGCCTTACCCTGCTTAGCAGGACAGCCGTATCCAATAAGAGTATTAACCTTGATAAGTGATGGTCTTGTCTTATCAGCCTTAGCTTCTTCTATAGCCTTTCCTATTGCACAAAGATCGTTGCCATCCTCTACTTCTATTGTCTGGAAACCAAATGCCTTGAATCTTGTCACAACATCCTCTGTGAATGCTATATCTGTGCTTCCTTCAATAGATATATTGTTAGAATCGTAAAATACAATCAGCTTTGAAAGTCCTAATGTTCCTGCGAGTGAGAAGCATTCAGATGAAATACCTTCCATCATGCAGCCATCTCCACCTAAAACATATGTATAGTGGTCAACTACAGGATATCCTTCCTTGTTGAATACCGATGCAAGATGTGCTTCTGCCATAGCCATACCTACTGCCATAGCCATACCCTGTCCAAGTGGGCCTGTTGTAGCCTCAACACCTACTGTATGTCCATACTCTGGATGTCCTGGTGTTAAAGAACCAAACTGTCTGAAGTTCTTAACCTCATCTAGTGAGAGATTACCTATTCCAAAAAGGTGGAATAATGAGTAAAGTAACATAGAACCATGTCCACCGGAAAGAACGAATCTGTCCCTGTTAATCCATTCAGGATTCTGTGGATTATAGTTCATATGCTTTGAGAATAACTCATAAGCTATAGGTGCTGTTCCAAGTGGCAGACCAGGATGTCCTGAATTAGCCTTCTGGATAGCATCAGCGGATAACACCCTGATCGCGTTTACTGACATTTCTTCAATATTCATATTAATCCTCCATTTCTATGATGTATTTCCACATCTTATGTTTACTCTTTTTTTCAATCCTTAAAGTCTGCCTCTGTAAGGAATATCACATCACCAGTATCACTGCGCTTCTTCTTAAGACCACCAAAGAACTTTCTTGATGCTCTCCTTTCAGAGTTTGCGATTGCTTTATTAACAACTTCTTTAATATCATCAAGCTTGATATTATCATTTATGTTATGAAGCTTATCTATCTTAAGATAAAGCTCAAGAAGTGCATCATCACCTACTTCATACTGTCTCTTTCTTGCAAATCTTTTAGCCATTTCCACAAGCTCATTAACATTATACTGCTTAAGAGTTATCTTATGGTTAAATGTTTTAGTAAGCTCTGGGTTAAAGTTAAGAAGCACATTCATTTCTGCATCTGAATCTTCAAATATAACTATCATTCTGTCTGTCTCTTCATGCATACATGAAACTATCTCATTTATCCTCTTAGGCTGGATAGTTCCTGCTCCTTCTACGATAAGTGCTGTTCCCTTAAGCTTACCCATCGCCTTTACTATACCTCTCTGGTTGATACTTTCGCCAGATGTTTTGGCTATCTTCTTAGGCTTGTCAGGGTATACATAATTAATCGCCCTTACTATTGTTCTTGCAAGATCTGTCTTGTCAGAGCTTGAGTTACCAGATATAAGAATATTACCGCATGCTGATGTTTTCATATTCATCTCTTTATCAAGTGACTCAAACAGCTCGACGAGCTGTGCCTCAAGTCCTGGCATTTCTCTGTACTTTCTGAATATCTTTGCTAATTCTCCAGAAAGCTTCTTCTCTGACTGTTCTTCATCCATATCATCCATCTGCTTACCTTCCTTGCTGTCGCTATCAGAATAAACAGATGCTGTTTCTGAATATGATGCTGCTGTTTCATTTACCTGCACTGCTATGCTATCAGCTGCATATGAAGCTTCATCTACCTTATCCTGTTTCTGTTCGTATTCCTTAAGCATTTCGTCAGTTACAGGACTTATCTTTGCTGTATCAAGTGAAAGCTCCTCATTTAAATCATCTTTGTTATCTTTCTCCACCAGACTGTCAAAGTTCACTACCTTAGAGTTATTCTGTGGTGTCTGTGCTGCCATATCAGATGTATTGATAACCTCTTTAGCAGCCTCTTGTTCTGCATTCTTAAGTTCTTTTACAGTATTCTGTTCAAGGATAAATGCTGCTTTGCCTGTTCTCATGGCAAGGTCACGTCTGGCCGAATCAAGTGCAACCTCTGCCTCTGCAAGTCTTTTCGCCTCTGCTTCATCGAATTCTGTGCCTTTGTTTAAAGCCTCTTCCTTCTTCCTTGCGATTATACGTTCATAAGCCTGGCTCTTCTCATCCTTTTCATCAAGCATACGTTCAAGCTCTGCCTTAGAGAACTCCTTCGTATCCTGCTTTCCATACTTTTCTTCCCTTACAGATTCTATCCAGTCTGTGATACTTAGCTGGCCTTCTATCTGCTCATCCTCTGTCTGGTCATCATTATATGGCTGCTCACTGTCTGTATCTGCTGATGCAGTCTTTGCTAAGGTATTATCAACATTCTCGTTATTTCTACTATCCTTTCTTTCAAAAGGTGGTCTGAATGTTTCTTCCTGCTCATCTTCAAAAAGATTCTTTACATTCTTTGCAAGCTCTTCCTGAATATTATGTGTATCGTATATACTGTAATTAGGAACTGAAACTTCTATATTCATGGCATCAGCCTGTTCATCTATACGCTTCTGAGCTACACGTCTGGCTTCTTCTTCATCTTCCCTGCTTATTTTCTCACAGCTGTTTTCTATCTTTTTCTTAGCATTTTCGATAAGCTCTTTAAGCGATAACGAAGCTTTACTTACATTCTCTGAGAAGCTGTTATCCGAACTATCTGACAGACTGTCTGACAAACTATCCGACAGACCGCCAGCTGGATTATCCTCTGCGGCTTTCTGCTTTTCTTTATTCTCAGCTATTGCAGCTGCTGCTTCTTTATTCGCTTCGTTCTGTCTTTCAATAGCTTTTACAATCGATTCCTTTAATGCACTGTTCTGGTTATTCTGCACAAGGTCTATTGACAGTTCATCACTATCTTCTGAGCTGTCATTATCATGTTCTGAAGCTATATTCTCTTTGGCTTCGGATGCAGGCTGCTCTTTTACACTGTCAGGCTCAGTTTTCTTAAGCTCATCTGCTTCAAGCACATCTCCAACCTCATCCTTTTTAAGCCGTGCAAGTTCCTTCTGTTCCATGAACATTCTTTCCTTGTTAGCCTCTTCGTCAGACTTTCTTGCATTGATCTCTCCAAGTATCCTTCTTTGTGTATTAGAAAGATTAACTCCAAGCTTTTCCTTAAGTCTGACTGCATTCTCAACATATACGCCATCCTGGAACCATAAAACAAGGTTATCGCATGTCTTAATACAGTCTTCCCTGCGTCCTGTTTTATAATATAGGTTAGCAAGCTCATACATATACTTCTCGTCTATCTCTGATTCCTTATAATCTTCCAGTATCTTTACAAGCTCAGTATCTGGTGCTCCCTGTGCCCTTCTTAAATCATAATATAAAATATATCTGTTAACATCATGTGCTGATATCTTAGCATATTCTTTATATAATTCTTCTGCATTTTCAAAATCATTTACCTTTATGAAAAACTCTGTAAGCTTGTATATAAGCTTTCTTCCACCAAGGTTACGGTTGTAAGCAAGTATAGCCATATCCCTTGCTTCCTCGTAATCTCCGGCTGCCTCCTGCACATTGATAACTGTTGCTAGAGTAGACCAGTCTTTGACCTTATTCCAGTTCATTTCTTTAGCTATCTGTGCAGCCTGCTTATACTCTTTCTTAGCGGCAAGCTTCTTAATCTGTTCCAACTTTATATTAAACTCGTATTTATCCACGTTAAAGACCTCCAATGTGTCAATAAATTGACCCTCATATCTAAACACTCCATATAATTTTATCACAGCAGAGTATTGTTGTAAACCGCCAGTTAATGTAAAAAAAGGCTTAAATCCGGCTCGAATCCGGCTTGAAAAGCAAGCTGTTATAACACATACAGACTATAAGAAATCAAAGCTTGCCTGCTCATAATTCATTCTGGTGTATTCTAACTCCTGTTGTTTTACGTTGCTGTAATAATCAACAACAACTGTCTGCTGCCTGTTATCTGCCATCTTCTGTCCTAATATGTAGTTGACATCAAAGCGTGCTGTTATAGCAGGAGTTGCACCTCTTGCCGGAACTATAAGCTGTATATGATTAGCCTTCAGAAGCTTAAATATAGGCTCCCATATATATATGTCCTTCGCAGCGCCAAAAGGATTATCTATAAATATAGTATTTCCCACAATTCCACCATCCATAACTGTATTAATATTCGATATATAGTTTATTATTGCAATAAGGAACTGTATATAAATACCCTGTGACTGTCCTGTTGAGCCTACGGCTTCCTCATATCTTAAGTACCTGCTCTGATCTTTTATACGTTCTCTCTTATACAGATTAATCCTTATTGAATTCATATCTGTTACTATAACAGAGAAAAGTCTTTTCCATGTAAGTCTGTTTCGTATATATCTGAACCTTTCCTCAGGATCTTTAAAGCTCTCTGCTGCCTCTATAGTCTCATCTATATACTCTGACATTCTTTCCTTGTATACGCTCTCCTTAACATATGGAATATTAAGACCTATTATAGATATATCTTCTTTATCCATCTTAATATGTGAAAGCTTAGGAAGTCTTTCAAGCTCCGTACGTATATTGCTGCACGTCTGTATACAACGGTTTTCGAAGTTATCCTTTATTCTCTCCATATCTTCGATTCCCTTGTGTACTCTTGTCTTTTCAAGTTCAATATAACTATTTGTCTCATCAAGAGAAGCAATCAGCGCACTTGTCTGCTGCTCATCCTTTGGCATGTTTACTGACATACTTATCTGCACAGCAAGATCCTCTGCATTATAGCTCTTTAGTGAGTCTATAAGCTTACTCTTATATTTTACGAATTCATCTGTTTTTTTATACTCCAGCTTAAGTATTGCTGAATATTCTTTTGCAGTCTGCTCATATTCCTTATTCAGGTTATTATAATCCTGATACTTTATGTCCGTTTTTTTCAATATTTCTTCATCAGGTATATTTATTCCCGCACCTGACATGATTCTTTCAATATCTTTTCTGCATACCTGGATATCTTTAAGCTCATTCTCAAGCTTCTTTCCTGCTGCCGCTTCCTTCTTTATACCATCCTCAAGCTCTCTTGTTATGACAGTATTATTCTTAACGTAGACATCCGGATCGTCACACTCGAACTCTTCATATGTTCCATACCTTTCTTCAATCTGTGATATAGCATATGAAACACTTCCCTCAAGTCTGTTAAGCATAGCCTCCTGCATGCCAAGTTCACGGTCTGAATCATTATACTGTTTGTTAAGTTCTGTTAATTCATCTGATATCTCATGAAGCTTTTCCTGGCTGCTTACCGATATCTTTCCCTGAAGATACAGCTCTTTAAGTTTTTCAGGTTCTTCACCTCTGTAGATGATAGAATCAATACATTTTTTCATTGATGCTTCAAGATGACTCTTAAGCGCTTCCTTATCTGTAAGGTCTGCATTCTTATTCATAAGAATATCTTTAAGTCCTGCGAAACGTCCTGTAATCTCCCTTATATTTTCTTCATCATACTCTGTAGTATCTGACTTTTTGTTTTCATCTGCTGGTGTATCATCCTGCACATAATACTTTGAGAAAATATTTTCCCAGTTGTATACAAGTTCTGTGTATTTCTTATCAACATTATCCTTGTATTCGTTAATCCTAAGATACTCTTCCCTTGACTTGTCAAGCTGTGCTGCATACCCGATTATCGCACGTTCTGCCTTGGCAAGCTTGTCATTGTATGCTTTCAGGCTGTTCCTCTCTTCTGATATTTCCGCATACAGGTCTGATATCTTCTTTAACCCTTCTGCCTGACCTAGTGCACTGTCAAGCTGTTTTTTTAAATTCTCAAGTTTATTGGCATCCTCTGCCTTTCTTTCTTTGTATATGTCTATGCTTCCATCCACCTGTGAAAGCTGTTCTATAACCTGGTCAAGCTCCTGCCTTGCATTTTCAACTGCTTTAGTATGGGTATTTCCTGAAATAGCTTCGTATTTTACAACAAATGTATAATCCTCCCATACTATCTGTTTTCTGCCATTAAGCTTCTGCATATCTTCATTCAGGTTGTCGAGTTCTTCATTTGCTGTCTTAATCTCAAGTCTGCGTTTCGTATCATCCCTTAAAAAGCTCATATCTTTAAGTGCGAATACCATCATATCCTTATCTATGGCAGCCTGCTGGCTATCAAGTACCTTTTCGCTTATAACCGGATATATCTGTGTGCCTCTTCCAAATGTACTTAAAACATTATTATTCTTAACTCTGTCAAAATCATTTTTTATTATAAAGCCGTATTCAACAAACGGAATTCTTTTTAAGACATTTTCTCTTTGGACATCATCAAGCTGTGAAACCCATACATGACCTTCTATAACATCTGTGCCATATGTATTGTAAAGATAATCCTTAAACACCCTTCTATCAGGACTATCCATATAATATGAGCCGGAATTGAGTGCTTCTATATACTGGTTAAGCTTATCATACTCCCTGGATTTTTCATTGTACTCTGTATTCATCTTTGTATATGCTTTAAGTACAGCCTCATCAAGATCATCGGCTAATCTTACACCATATACCTTCTCTATATCTGCAAGTCTGTCGACATTATCCCTTAACAGCTGTGACTGTTCATCCATTCTGCTGATATTTTCCTCCAGCATAACCTTTTTGGTCTTTAACAGATTAATCTGTTCCTGTACCTTATATATCTGCTTTGTGTCCTCTTCAAGCCCGCTCTTTACACTATGTATATCACCGCTTATATCTGATATATGGTTATTGCATTTTTCAAGTTCAGACAAAGCTGTATCTGCAACAAGTACTCCATACTGTCTGCAAAGTTCCTGCTGTCTTATCTCATCCCTGCTTATTTTTTCCTGCATGTTATCCCTTAAGCCAAGAACAACTGCACAGTCTTTTTCTGCATTTCTATGATTATCCTTTGCCTCTGCAAGTATGTCATATGCCTGTTTTTCATCCTCTGCTGCGGCATGTGTCATATCCTCAAGTTCACCTACATGCTTTTCATAGTATATCCTGTACACGCCTGCAAGCCTTTCAAGCTCAGAGGTTATGTCTTCATCTTCCCTCATTCTGTTATCAAGTGCTGTATCAACCTTTAACAGTTCTTTCTCATACTCTATATAATCATAATAATCATTGGCTGATTCCATAAGCATAAGGCGCTTCTTTACAGCAGCTATCCTGCTTTGCTTCTGTGAAAGAAGTTCTTTTGACTTCTTTACAAGCCCCTCAACATCCTTAAGTGACTTCTTTTCTGATAATACTTTGACAACAGCAATACTCTTCTTTTTATCTTCAAGCCTGTTTACAAGGTCAGTATTCCTTTCGTCATGTGCTTCAAGCTCTGACTGCTTGTCTGCTGCCATATGTACTGCCGATGCGAGCATTGAATATAAAGCTTCTTCTTTATTTTTCTTATTCTTGTAGAATTCTGTATATGTATCGGCATACTCCTTGAACCGTTCCAGCACTTCCATCTGGTTATCATAACTGCTTATCTGACTGTTCTTTCTTGAAAGCTCTATAAGCTTATCCTTTATATCAAGAAGCGTCTTAGCCATCATGGAGTCATCATTTTCAACAGACAGCCTGTTATTGTAAGATTTCTGTATGATTTCTTCTATAAGAAGATCCTCAACGACCTTGCGGCTTGTTCTGTAGTTGGTTTCAAAATATGTTCTTACATGGCCCTCAGTTTTGTTAATACCTCTTACTATTTCCCATGCACTTTCATATATGCCATACTTTGATATGAAGCTCTGATAGTCGCCTTTCCTGTCAAATATATGAACCTCTATGTCCTTATCTTCTTTAGTTACATCTCTCAGATATGCCTTTAATCCATTATAAGTTACTCTTTCACCATTGTGCACCAGCGGAAGGTTCTTTATATCATCAGGTCCGAACTTCTTATAGAATATACAGTAGTTAAAGTACTCTATACTTGTATTATCTGAAGCTGTACTACTGCTGGCTGTCATGCTTCCTGTATCTAAAGCTGCTTCCATGTAAGCCTCTTTGTCTTGTGCATCTTCTCTTTCTTCTGCACTCCTTGCCCTTCTTGCACAGAAGCCTGTCGTCATATATCTGTAACCATCCCTCTGGCAATGTGAATCAAGCTTCCACTCTACAAGCGAATGTATGCATGTGTTGCCACTGCCTTTCCTGAACAGCTTTTCTATCGGCTGTTTTTCATCAAGTGTGCAGTTTGGTATCATATTCTGCATAAGAAGAAGCATAAGAAGACTCTTGCCACCACCATTAGCAAGATCATATATGGTATTCCTGCAGTTAAAACGCATCATAAAATCATCATAAAACTGAGTACCAAAATTATATTTTACATTATTAACCCTAACTCTGTTAATCTGTGGCATATATACCTCCTTGTTTTTACGAAGTAAATTTACGACTGTTCCTGCATAAGTTCTGCCATGCGTCCCTTATAGCCGTCAAAATAGTTCTCTATAAGTGCCTTGAACCTGTCAGTTGGGTAGAATCTGTTCTGTGCTTCCATAAGAAGCTCCTGTGATACACAGAAATTCAGTGCTATCTTTACAAAGCCTGTTTTCGAATTCTTAGCTGCCCTTACATCTGCCGTATCAGCTACTGTTATCACTGGAAGAGCATCCCAGCTTAGTGCTATCTGCTTGAAGCTGTTTTCTTCAACATCATCTATAATCATGCCCAGCTTCTTATCTATTATGGCAGATACGGATGAGTCTACATTTTTTACTATATCCTCAACTCTCACAAACTCTGCGTATGTTGTGCTTGCCGAATCAGTATAGAATTCTGTAATTATGTTATATATTATAAAATATACAAGATATAACTCCCTGTTCACCCTTAATCCAAGCTTATTTCTCAACTCTTCGTTAGTGTAGCCAAACACCTTGTTATTATCCCCTGCACTGACATATAAGCTGTTGTTATATTCATATATATTAAGATTGAACTTCTTAAGCGACATATGAACTATGTCATACACCTCGGCGTTAGTATTGTATTCCTGATAAAGCTGACTGTTATCTTTACTTTCACTTATCTGTTCACCCATTATAAGCTTTGATACTATATCCAGTGCCTTGTCCAGATTCCTATTTTCCATATATCCTCCATGTTATCCTGTCTGAATTCTTACAGCATCGTTTCATCATACTATGTTCATCATACTGTGTTCACCATACTATGTTCATTTTACTGTGTTCACCATGCCAGCTATGACAAAGCATCATCATAAGCCTTCATAAATGCTACATTAGTAACCTGCATGTATTCACTGTCAGCTTGTTCACTCTCTGATAAAGTCCCACCTTTTATTATCTTAAAATGTCTGACCTCTTTACCACCAAAGCCCTCTTCAAGTATGCCATCAAGAAATGTTTCGCTGTGCATGTCATCTCCACCTATAACATACTCATCTCTCTGACACAGATTAACAAAAAATGCATAATAGTCTGCATTTTTTAGTATAGTATCGCCATAAGCCCTGCTCATGTATTCTCCGAATTCATCAAGTGTTAATATGTCCGATTTTTTCAAACACACCTTATCTATACACGTAAGAAGATTCGTCATTATGAATATATAGTTGTGACGGATTCTTTCATCCTCTATTTCATCCTCATAGACTATCTTCTCTGGTTCTTTATCATTAACATATTCTTTCTTCTCATATTTCTCAGGCTTTACCATAAGTGCTTCATCTATCGTCCTAAGATCGATAGTCTTTTTAATATTCAGCTTAAATAAAGGATCTATCAGATACTTAAGTGCTTCCGCATTATCCTTCTTTATCATATCCGACAGTGCCGTTGAAAAATCCATATGCAGACGCAGCCTTGACAGCTTAGCCCTTCTTACTGCCTCATCCGTTGTATTCTGCATCTGCGTGCAGTCACGAAGCAGTTCTGCATGCCTGTTCATGGCTATCTTTAGCTGATCCTCAAGATAATGTATCTCCTTCATCGTCCTGTAATAGCTGTCTGTTCCCGATGAAAAGCCTTCAAGTCTTGATATTGCCTTATCTATAAGCTCCTTGTTCTTCTTAAAAAGCTTCTCCTCATCATTAAACCACTTCATGCCAGTGCTTACGAAATCCTCATATGCATCTATACCTGCATTCACATCCTGCGAAAGGACTTCCATAACCTCTGCCTTGCGAAGCTTTAAGCGTCCTACCTCTTCGTTGATTCTTTCAACAACCTCTACTCCGCCTTTAAAGTTATTCGAATTAATCATCTTTTCAAGCAGAAGCTGTGAAACACTTATCCTGCTTTCATCTTTTATCTCCTTAGTATCAAGATAGAATTCCACAGCATCAGAGCTTATCGAATACCACACACTGTTATCTCTTATTGTACTTTCAATGAGCTTCATTCTTGACACCCTTTTCTTATGTTCAACCGGATCATAATACCTGAACTCAAAAGGCCTGCCTTCATTTTTTATCTTATCGAACACATAATCCGCCGCTTCCCTGCATTCCTCATCCGAAAGCTCAAGACCAAAATCCCTTTTAACAAGCAGCTTAAAGAAATCAAGATATTCATTATATGTAATATCCTTTTCCTTAAAGTTATTCTCCTCAATAAAAAAACGCAGAACAGCCATAAGAATATAACCCATATCAAGCGCACAGTACTTTCCATCCTTATACTGGTCAAATGAAGCGTCCATGAGCCTGAAAAATGGATAATACTTCTTAAGATTAAGCATTCTTTCCCTATGATCTGTGATTATCTCTCCTATCATACTTCCTGCCATAACACACCTCATTCTTTAAGTATCTGTTTTGATGATTCTATATTCTTTATAACAATTCTGCTTTATATACATGATATGATTCTGTGGATTGTAAAGCAATGCTGCAATCCGGCTGCACCAGCCAGATTCAAAGCCACACTATAACTCAGTTCTTCCATCCAATGCCCTAAGAAGTGTAACCTCATCTATATATTCCAGGTCTCCGCCTACCGGCACACCACTTGCTATTCGTGTAACCCTGATTCCTGCCTGTTTTATCATCTTGCTTATATACATAGCTGTTGTCTCACCCTCCAGGTTGGAATTCGTTGCTATGATAACCTCATCAACATCATTCTGAAGTCTTTTCATGAGTTCTGCAAGCTTGATATCTGATGGTCCTATTCCAAGCATAGGACTTATCGCACCATGAAGGACATGATATACACCCTCATACTTACCTGTCTTTTCATACGCTGCCATATCCCTTGTATGCTCAACAACCATAATCTGCTTATGATTTCTCTTAGGATCCTTGCATATAGGGCATAACTCATCATCAGTGAGTGTAAAACATTCCTTACAGTAGTGTACATTCTCCTTTGCACTTACCATAGCATCCGCTATTGACTGCACATCCTCCTTAGGCATGTTTATAATGTGAAATGCCAGGCGTTGGGCGCTCTTAGCCCCAACCCCTGGTAATCTTGACAACTGTTCTATTAATTTATTAATATGACCGCTGTATATGTCCATTAGAAAAGGCCTCCGCCAAGTCCTGAAAGACTGCCTGTAATCTTAGACATAGATGCCTGTGACTCTTCCTCGCACTTACGAAGTGCTTCGTTAGTTGCAGCAACTATTAAGTCCTCTAACATTTCTACATCATCTGGATCAACTGCCTCAGGATCAATCTTAACCTTAGTAACTTCTCTCTTACCTGTTACAGTTACTTCGACAACCCCACCGCCTGCTGTTGCTGTGAATTCCTTTGTTTCAAGGGCAGCCTGCTGCTCCTCCATCTGTCTTTGCATTCTCTGTGCCTGCTTCATAAGATTGTTCATATTGCCAGGCATTCCTCCTGGAAATCCACCTCTTTTAGCCATTATATAAATTCCTCCTTATCATCTATTTCTATATTCATCCCAACAAGCTCCTCAAGTGCTACATAACGCTTGTTAAAATCTTCGTCTTCATCCATCTTGGTTACTACGATTCTGACAGATACCCCTGTCCTTTCTTCTATAAGCTCCTCTAACATGGTAACTGTTTCTTCCCTGCTTATAGCATTGTAACCACTAAGTGATTTTATCATAATCTCAAGACTATTGCCATCCTCTGTTACAGTAACATATGCCTGTTTTAAGAAGTTCATAAGAAGTGCATCATCTATGGATGAGATTATGACATTCCACTGTGATGCTATCTGCTTTATATCATCAGTCACTGCATCATAGTTTCTTTTAATAACTGGCTTGTTATCGTTATTATTAACTCCGGCTGCCACGAATCCGTCAGCACCAGCTCCTGTCATGTCGCTGCCATTCACTCCACCCGGCATTATAGCCACGCCCTGACTTATGGCATTAAGCATACCAGCAGGGATAAGTTCACCTGACTTAAGCTTATCTATAACCTGCATGGCATCACCAAGCTGTGTCTCAAGTGTGTTGATACGTCCTGCAAGCTCCGTCATATCAGCTGGATTCTCCATAGCTGGTCTCATCAGCTTTATAAATGTAACCTCTGCCTTTACTCTCTTCTGTGTTGATGTCTTCATATCGTTTGATAGCTCTGATAACACTCTTATATGTCTCATGAGTGTATCTGCATCAGCTTCTTTAGCAGCTTCTATCATATCAGCTATGTTATCCTTAGATACCTCGATTACATCCTCTATCTTATCAGTATCTTTAGTAGTCTTTATAAGCAAAAGATTCCTCAGATACCATATAAAATCTGTGACAAACTGTGATAAATCACGTCCCTGCATGATAATGTCTTCCATAAGGCTCATACAGCGTGCCACATCATTTTCTCTTATCGTCTTATACATATTACTGAATATAGCTGTATCGACTGCTCCAAGTACATCAAGCACATCATCATACTTAAGCTCTTCCCCAAGATGAAACGCTATGCACTGGTCAAGAAGGCTTAGTGCATCTCGCATAGAGCCATCCGCTGCTTTAGCCACATACCTGACAGCCTTATCTTCAACCACTATATTCTCTGCCTTCATCAGCTCTGACAGCCTGTCAGCTATCGTTTCTATAGATATTCTATGGAAATCATATCGCTGGCATCTTGACATAATAGTTATAGGTATCTTTGCCACCTCTGTCGTAGCAAGTATAAATATAACATAAGCCGGTGGTTCCTCAAGTGTTTTAAGAAGTGCATTAAACGCTCCTATGGAAAGCATATGAACCTCATCGATTATATATACTTTATACTTTCCTTCTGTTGGGGAATACTGCACTTCATCCCTGATTTCCCTTATATTATCGACACCATTGTTTGATGCCGCATCTATCTCTATAACATTCATGGAAGTACCAGAAGCTATTGCCCTGCATGTAGGACACTCCCCACAGGGGCTCCCATTTACCGGGTGTTCACAGTTAACTGCCTTTGCAAATATCTTTGCCACACTCGTCTTACCAGTACCCCTGGTTCCACAAAACAGGTAAGCGTGTCCTATTCTGTCGGCATTAATCTGATTCTTTAAAGTTGTAACAATATGTTCCTGACCTTTGACATCTTCAAAGTTGTCTGGTCTCCACTTTCTGTATAATGCCTGATATGACATAACTTAGGACTTCCTTTCTGTCATGTTGTTTTAAAACGCACGAAACCGTGCGCCCGGCTTCGAATGATCATCCACAGACGTTACCGATACAGTTAGCTCGATCCAGGCTGCCTTCCGGCACACAGAAGGTTTCACTTAATGCTGCTTCATTCCTGACCTGACATGGTTCATGAATTCCTGTTGCGGAAGACCCAGATGTCATCACCACTTATATCGGGCGGCTCCATAAAATCTCGCCCTCTGCCGAACATCACCCCTGCTATAGCGGATTGCAGGTACAAGGTGCCGCTAACTCCCCGGCTGCACGGTTCTTTTATTATATATGTTTTATACTAACTCTGTCAATCGTTTTCTTATAGCAACTCATGCAGACTATCTTATAAAGTTAGTTTTTATCTTATCCTCACCACAAGGAAGCTCTACACCCTGCTTCTTTGCAGCATCTATAGACTTAACAAGCCATGCCATATTCTTTCCAAGAAGCCTCATAGTCTGCATGCCTTCCTCATCCCTTACAACTTCTTCAGGTGTGTTTCCATGAACTATGTTCCAGTAGTTAGATGATACAACAGGCATCTGGTTAATCTGGAAATACTTGTTAAGATCATCAATAGTTGACGTTGTGCCACCTCTACGTGCTGATGCCACTGCTGAGCCCGGCTTATACTTCATATCTGCACCGAAAGCTCCAAAGAATCTGTCAAGAAACATCATGATTTCTCCACTGGCTGATGCGTAATATACCGGCGAACCTACTATAACACCATCTGCTGTTTTCACCTTTTCACCAGCTTCTTTGACTACCTCATCAACTTCTCCCTTAAGCACTCTACTTCCTACATTGATAATCTCTGTTTCTACACCCTCACCTTCAATGGCCTCAGCTGCCTTTGAAAGTGCTGTATATGTACAACCTGCATCTCTCCTGCTTCCGTTAATTAATAAAACCTTCATTACTATACGTCCTTTCTTTACTTGTCTACTGTGCAGCTGACTCAGCTGCCATCTCTTCATTGATAGTATCTTCTGAGGCTGCCATAGCCGCAAGCGTCATTGTAAGCAGCTTTTCAAGTTCCCATCCAAGCTGTTTCGCACCTTTTTCTATAACCTCTCTTGAACAGCCTGCTGCAAAGCCTTTGCTCTTATACTTCTTCTTTAAAGACTTAAGCTCCATGTCCTTTGTACTCTTAGATGGTCTCATAAGTGCCGCTGCCCATATAAGGCCTGTAAGCGCATGCTGGATATGAAAAAGAGATTTGTTATACTTCTTTAGTAATGTAAATGCTTCATCTCTGGATATATGTTCCATCTTTATTGTGCCTCCATTGTGTCTGATTTTTTCAATTATCCTTATAACATCAGAAGAAAAGTATACTTCTCCTTTTAAGACTTACATACATACAAGAATACTCTGTTATTATACACCAAAACCAGCAAATATCAATTTTTTAATATTGTATTGTAATTTATACAATTGACACAATCTAACAGACTTTTAATTTTCTATAAACTATATCACTCCAAAAAATATAACCGCAAACACAGTAACTATCTGCATTTGCGGTCAAAAACTTATTCAAAATAGTACAGATATACATCCTCAAGGTCAATATCATTATCAACCTTTACCGCTTCCTTTGGCAGTTCATCTCCAACAAGTCTTAACACAAGTCCATCCTTTCTTTGTCTTATATTTCCTATATGATACTTTTCCTGAAGGCTGGCAACATCATCCAGCGTGCATGTAAGTTCCCCGACCTTTCCCTGCATTTGCTCAATAAGCTGTGATGGAGTTCCTGTTGCTATAATCTCGCCATTCTTTAACAGAAGAACCTTGTCTGCTATACATTCTATATCACTTACAACATGCGTAGCGAATAATATAATCTTATCCTTAGATAGCTCAGCAATATAGTTCCTGATAGCTATCCTTTCCTTAGGGTCCAGTCCGGCTGTCGGTTCATCAAGTATAAGTATCTTTGGATTGCCAAGCAATGCCTGTGCCAGAAGCACTCTCTGCTTCATGCCACCAGAAAAGCCACCTATTTTCTTATATGCGACGGATGTAAGATTCACTATTCCAAGAAGCTCATCTATCTGCTGTCCGACCTTTTTCACAGTCACCTTGCCATTATCATCCACTGATTTTATGGCTTTCACACCTTTTATCTCTGCCATGTACTTAAGAAATGCCTTCGGTGAAAAATCTTCATAGAAGCCCTGCTGCTGTGGCATATATCCAACAATACCTCGAAACTTGGCACCTAACTTTAATATATCCAGCGGCTCACCTGATATTGTTTTCTCATTATCATTACAGTTATATTCCTGACTGTTTCCACATGTATTATAGCCATCACAGTATGTTATACTTCCACCATCCTTATCCCTGCTCACGTTATCAGTTATAAGGTTAATCATTGTGCTCTTTCCTGCACCATTGGCTCCAAGTATGCCATACACACCTGGCGTGAAGCTATAGCTTATTCCCTTTAATGCTTTTACACTGCCATAGGTTTTCTTTAAATCATCAATCCTGAGTTCCATACTATCCACGCTCCATTTCCCGATATATTCAAGTCACACATTTTTACTGTAATCAATAATCAATGTCCTTTTTTTACAATTCTTCTGACGCTTATCACCCAGCAGACCAGTCCGGCAGCAACAAGCATAATACCATTCAGCTGATTGATGCCACGTCCCCAGTTTTCCTCAACAAGAAGAGGGGATACGATTGAAATATAATACATAAGATTAAAACCCAGCATATATAACAGTTGCGGCAGCACAAGTGCCAGCGATACAACAAGCGATAACACATAACCAGACATTGTTGATATAAGTACTACTATACCGGCTATTGCCATAAGTAATACAAGCTTCCATATTATATTACAGATAAGATAAGCCATAAGTGACATTTTAAATGGAACAAATGAAAACTTGGGATAATTCTGTATGGCTGTCTGCATATCATCTATATTATATGCCTTTGTAATATTCACGATATCCGGAATGAATATCACTACTCCTATGCATATCGAAACTATAAGTACTGCACACAGCTTCATCATACACCAGCTAAGTCTTCCCCTTTGGGCTGTATGTATAGATATAAGCATATTCTGTTTCTTTTCACCAAGCATCTCTTCAACAGCAAAAGGCATTGTTACCTCTCCGGTTATATTTTTTTCCTTAAGATATTCAAGATTGTTTATATTCCGGTGTATCTCTTCCAATCCTTTTTTATATAACGACACCTGCATTGTGGCTTCGTTCATATCTTCCCTGGTGAATTCCTTGGTTTCATTGGCAAATGCTGTATTTATCTGCTTAAGCCTGTCGTTCCAGTACTCACTCTCCTGCTCATATCTGTATACTATATCCGAAAGCTCATCTGATAACTGCATGTCTTTTGCTTCACTATAATATTTCATAGCTACAGCCAAATCTGAATCATATGTATATCCCTTTTTTATACCAGTATTGGAAACAATAACAACCGCTATTGCTAACACAACTATTCCTTTTTTAACCCATAACAGCTTATACAGCTCCATGACAAGTACGGGCATATGACTTAACACTGGGGCTGTCGCTTTAACGATTGAAAATCGTTAAGGTACCAGCCTCTTTTTCCTATAAAAATACGATTTTTAAGTTACTATTTATTAAAATGAATGGTATGTTCCAAAAATTGGCGTACTTTAATAAACCTATATAGGTTTTAAAAATTTTTATTTTGATATTTCTAAATTCAGGCACTTTTTAAAAAAAATAAATGTGTTCCTGTCTTCCCGTTCTGAATCTTATTATGAAGTTTATTTATGTTTCTTGCAATTGCTAAAAGAGTACTTTCAGCGAGTACATTCGCATTCCCTTTGCTTAAGTATCTTCTGAACTGCATGTCCTGTTTTATGTCTCCAAATGAACCTTCAGCCTGAATGCTCCGGTTCATCCGATACAATACCCATTCATCAGATATGATTCGTTCCAAATCCTCTTTTCTGTGTTTTATAAATGTTTTTTAATCTCAACCTCACTAATCTTCAAAATCAAATATTATATTCACATTTCCTTCACCATCAAATTCCTTATAACTTTTAACATATGCGCCATTTGTACCACGATTTATCACTCTTGGATAATCTGCATCATATGCCATAACACTCTTGTGTACATCTTCATTTTTATCAGGCTTCTCTATATTTTGTATCTCTGGTTTCAGAAACAACATCAGCATAATAATAATAAAAACTGGTATAGATATAAGCTTATTACTAATAGTTACTTTTTGTTCTCTCATAATATTGGAAACTCTTTTTCTAACTGCCACTGCTGCACTTGCGAAACCTAATATTCTTATTTGTGTAACCTGCTTAACCTGTGCAGCATTTAAAAGAATATTGACATAATTCTTATTCCAATCCGTTTCATTTATATGTTTATCACAACAATCATAATCACATACAAGCTCTATACATTCAGCATATTGCATATAAAATATCCATATTAAAGGATTATACCAATATATTAAAGACGTTACCCCAGTTATAATCTTGATAATATGATGTTTTCTACGAATATGCATACTTTCATGTTCATATAGATATTCAATATCAACATCATTAACTCTGCTTGATATATATATTTTAGGTTTTATCAAACCATATACTAATGCGGAATTAATATAATCATTCTTATATATCTTTACCATGCAATTTCCAATTAATAACTTCTGTGGAACACTAGTAGATAATATATTTCTAAATCTGATATCAACTACTATATTATAGAACAGCAACAGCACAACTCCTACACACCATATCTTTAAAAAAAATTCAGAGACTATCGTCTGACTATTAAAATCTCCTGTATTAACCATATTTGTTAATACATATGAAGATGTACTATTCACATTAAATTTAATAGAAAATGGTATTATAATCCTAACCCATACCAACGACATCAATAACATTCTGATTCTTACTGATTTTACATGTGTTATCTTACATATAAGCAAACATGCCAGTATCGCCAATGCTATTTTAATATTATTTTCCAATATAATTTGAATATATCCCATCATATGTATCCCCCAAAAAACACATTTATTATTTATCCAAATCAAATCCCCTTATTATTGCCTGTTTTCCCTCGTCTGTTATCCATCTGGCACGTACGAAAAGCTGCCATAAACTCTGGCAATCAACAATATTACTTTAAGGCAGATATACATATTCCCTATAGTTGCTTTTCCTATATGTTTTACAAAAAACAGCAACATCATGTAACTGCTTATTTAATACATATGCATCGTCCACATCTCTGTTTTTCAAACCATTAAGTCCGTACAGAAAATATTCTGACAACGTCTTATAACTGGTATTAAACTTTCCATAATCAGTATTATCCTCTATGTATTCTAATGCCGATTTATAATCTTTTTTAAATTTATCCAGAGCTTTTCTCCTATCCTTGAATATTACTTTTCCATACAGATTATATGCACGCTCATACGCTGCATCTTCTTCTAACATAGTATGTGTAACAGGCTCGAATTTTCTTACCGGGATCTGCGGAACCACAAACAATGCTAATGCAGCTATTACTACTATACCTACTAAAAAAATACATATTTTTTTCTTCATACTACACCCCTTTTTATTAATACATTATACCTTGTATTGTTTCAACATTTTTGACTATAATCTTTTATTACAATTTACAACACTATCAAATGAATAAAACACACACCCTTTATACGTCAACATGCCCGTACTTCCTTCCTGAACCTCATCAAAGATTTTTTTATCTACATCCAGTTTTATATTTTTTCCAGCAACATCAAAATACAATCGGTATGCTATATTATTCTTTGATGTAGCACCAAATCCAGGTGCTGGTCTATTCGATGTCAACGTAGTGTTATAAACCTTTATTTCTCTATATCTTTCCTGCACTTTTGATACAAGTGTTGCTTTTACACTTTTCTTTCTTGAAAAAACATGTTGATAAACACCATATTTCCATACCTTATATAATATACTTAACACAAAAACTGCAAATATAATTTCACATACAATATAAAGCCATGCTGGGAACTGTATTCTCATATAACCTCTCTATCCGATATAATCATTCGTATATATCTTTACCCCTATGATTTGTTATTTATCTAAGTCAAATTCCTTTATTATTGCTTGTTTTTCCTCGTCTGTTATTCCCCTGGCACGTACGAAAGCTGCCACGAACTCTGGCAGTGAACCATCGAATCTTGTATCCACCATATTGACACTTTCTATAGTCTGTGCATCTTCCTTCTTAACGAGTGATGTAACTATTGCATTTTCCGACTTTATGATTCCTCTTTCACTAAGACGTTTTATTACTGTGTATGTTGTTGATTTCTTCCACTCAAGCTTTTCCTTGCACAGCTTTACAAGCTCTGTACTTTTGACTGGCTCATTTTCCCATAATATTTTACAAAAATTATACTCACTTTCATATATTACTGGCTGCATATTAAAACCTCTTTTCAGAATCATCTTATGGTTTAAGTCTAACACGTTAGACCTTGCATGTCAACCAGTTAAATTGCATTTAGTTCCATTCCTCTGCCAACAGTTACTACATAACCACAACGTAACAATTCCAGATAAACGATATCTTCTAAAAGGAGATTAATATCACGCATATTACCACCAAAAACGGCTTCACCTGATTCCATGAGTTCCTGCTTAATCATCGTTTAATCATAGTTTTCATCCTTCTTTTTGCTTTCTGCTTTGCAGCCACTTCCTTTTTCTCTGCGCTCATTATAGAATTCCTTTTTTAATTATGATAAGATAATAGCTGCATGAATTAATCATTATATAAACCACATGCTTGAGGTGTACCAAAAGCATTGTCTAAATACGAGGACTGATTATAATATGAATAACAATGATAACTGCAATGGCATCTGTGACAATAACCAGAGCATCAATAATAATATAAATACGAATATTACATTTTCCAGTGAAGACATACACTATATGAAGCTTGCCATCAAACAGGCTAAAAAGGCCGCTTTGCTTGATGAAGTTCCTATAGGATGTATAATCGTCTATGATGGAAAAATCATAGGACGTGGGTACAACAGAAGAAACACCGATAAAACAACGCTCGGTCATGCTGAGATTACTGCTATTAAAAAAGCCAGCCGTTATATGAACGACTGGAGGCTTGAAGACTGTACTATATACGTTACTTTAGAGCCCTGCCAGATGTGTGCAGGTGCCATCGTACAGGCACGTATTCCACGAGTTGTCATAGGCTCCATGAATTCCAAAGCTGGGTGTGCAGGTTCTATAATAAATCTTCTTAATATGCCACAATTCAACCATCAGGCTGAAGTTGTACGCGGAGTATGTGATGAAGAATGTTCTACTATGTTAAGCACATTTTTCAAGGAATTACGCCAGAAAAAGAAAGCTGAAAAAGCCAGCATAAAAGGAGCTCTGAAAATTAACGAATAATTTCATTATAAAGCTGATTTAGATTTACACACCAATATAATTATTGAAATAATCGGACATGATAAAACACAGCCATTTAACATAGATATATACAGAAATGAGGATTAACATGAAACTCGAATACAACCTTGGCAGATACTCTCTTAAAGTTCTTAACAAAAGTCATTCTATAGATGTTCTTGACTTCTACTATCGTAACCGAAGGGACTTTGATAAGTATGAATCAGATAAGCCGGCTTCCTTCTACACTGAAGACTTTATCAGCCGTATGCTTGAGGCTGAAATGAAAGGCCTGCTTTCTATGACATTTGTAAGATTCTTTCTGATGGACAGACACGAACCTGATTATATTCTTGGCTCTCTGTCCTTCTCCCATATAAGCAGAGGCTCATCCCCTTCTGCCAATATGGGATATAAGATAGACGAATATCATCGCAACGAAGGACTGGCATCCCTTATGATAGCCACAGCCCTTGAAGATATCGTTCCTGATATCGGGCTTCACCGCACTGAATGTTATATCCATCCGGATAATTCTACATCGCTTCATCTCATGGAGAAATTCGGCTTTATCGATGAAGGCATAGCCCACTCATATGTCAGACTAAATGGTGTATGGCAGGATCACAGACGCTTTGTTTATATTTCCTGATACCAGTATCCAAAGTATGGATTATTGTAGTCACTCCTGTGGCTCTTCTTAAAGTTACAGAATCCAAACATGGATGCCATATAGCGCTCCCTGTTGCAGTACATACCTGGAACCCCTATAAAATAATTCGTATTGTTCTCATTATCACACACTCTTCCAAACAAAAGATGGTGGAAATTATAATACCCATGTATCAGAAAGCTGTTGTTTATAATCTCCTTATCCTTAAGTGGCAGCTTTGATAACATCTGCGGTGTCACTTCTATACAATCATAAAAGTAATCATCATCAAATGCATCCACATAATCAGCCTTTGAGTACAGCTTTTTATATAAGTGCTCATTGCTATCCGCACATTTCTTCTTTGCAGAAGTATTCACCACTGCTGTTTTATCTGCATTATCTGCATTGTCTGTGTTGTCCTTACATTCCATAGCATGTAATTCTTCCATCTTTTCCATACTTTCCATACTTTCTCTTACGTTAACATCCGCTGCAGCCTGGTTATATCTGTTTTTTTCATCTTTGTATGCAGCAGCTTTAATTCTGCTATTCTGGCTTTCACTGTATTTGCTTTCCGTATCCTTATATGCAGTATCTATGCCTTCTTTACTCACACATCCAGCATTTTCTTCAGAGGCTTTTTTAACATTCTCCTTAGTGTCACTTATGCTGTACTTTCTTACATCACTTCCCGCGAATTCTATAACGTCAGGATTAACATCATAATCCTCCCACATAGAAAACATCATATAATATCTGTCACCCTTGTTGGCAACAGCTATTCCACATATATCTGATGATGCATAGCCAGTATTATCTATATTACTGGCATTAAATATTCCAGCATATGATGCCATTCCATTGTTTACTATACAATCCCCCACTTTCATAAGCCTGTATCTTCCAGGAATAGATGCATCCCTGTCTATAAGCATATGTACTCCAAACATCTGCGGTGTGTCTGTATACACACCCCTGAGATTAATATTAAGCCTCATCTCACCTGCCCTGACCTCTACCTTTGCAAACCCTACATTCTTATCCTTTACACCTCCCGGATAAGAATAAATGTATGAAACAAACCGCTGATAGTCAGCCATAAAAAACCTCCTGACAATATAAGATTGATATGTAATCTTATGACTGCCAGGAGCTAAATATGTATATTAATATAATATGATACCAGGGTCCCAATATGAGCATAAAAGTGGGATGATAATCCCACGATATGCGAATATTGGATAGGATTGTGGGAGTGCGTAGCACGGAACAATCCGCAGGTATCAAAGTCGGGGGCTTTTGACCCCGACATCATAATATTGGTATACCACTTAATTAAATTACACCACAACCAGACATGACAAAGCTGTAAGCAGCGAAGCCATTATTCCACTATCGCATTCGCAACCTGTGCAAACTGCTCCAGTGTAAGTGCCTCACCTCTTATAGTCAGAGGCAGTCCACATTTTTCAAGTGCCGCAGCAAGCTTTTCCTTGGAAACATTAATATCACCGCTGTTGCCAACACTGTTCATCATAGTTTTTCTACGCTGGTTAAAGGATGCCCTTATTATTCTGAACATAAGATGTTCATCAGCTACATCTACCGGTGGTTTCTCATATCTTTCAAGCTTGATTACCGCCGAATCCACGTTTGGTCTTGGCATAAAACAGCTTGCCGGAACATTAAGCACGATTCTAGGTCTGGCATAGTACTGTACCGCCAGTGAAAGTGCACCATAATCCTTAGTTCCAGGGCCCACCTGCATCCTGTCAGCCACTTCCTTCTGAACCATGATAGTTATGCTGTCAAGAGGAACTCCACTCTCGAAAAGTCCCATAATAATAGGTGTTGTTATATAGTATGGAAGATTAGCAACCACCTTTATAGGCTTTCCTCCATTCTTCTGCTCTGCAAGCTTTTTTATATCAAGCTTTAATATATCTTCGTTGATAACTGTCACGTTGTCATACCACGAAAGTGTATCTTCTGTAAGTATCGGTATAAGCTTCTTATCTATCTCAACAGCTACGACCTCTCTTGCATTCTCACATAGAATCTGTGTCATAGTTCCGATTCCAGGGCCTACCTCAAGCACGAAATCATCCTCTGTAACGCCAGCCTCTCTTACTATTTTCTGAACAACATTCTCATCTATAAGAAAGTTCTGTCCGAATTTCTTCTGGAAATTAAAACCATACCTGTTAAGTACAGCTATTGTATTAGTCGGATTTCCAAGATGCATGACGTTATCATAATTCTTATTATTCATATATATATTTTATCTCCATTCCTGTATCACACATAACATAGACTGTTTATGTTTATTAACACAGCCTACACTGTTTTTTAACAAACCTTAACAACAAATATACATTTTCTGAATAAGTATGTCAATCGAATAACAAAATACTAAAATCACACGTTAATCACAGATGCAGTCCATATACTCTGCATGCATTCTGGTATGTCACCTCTGCTATCTGCTCCTTCGTAACACCCTTTATATCAGCAAGCTTTTCTATAACATATTGTATGTTACTGCTGTCATTTCTTTTTCCTCTGTTAGGCACTGGTGCAAGATATGGACAGTCTGTTTCAAGCACTATCCTCTCAAGCGGTATGACATCAGCTGCTTCTATAAGCTTTTTCGCATTCTTAAAGGTAAGCACTCCGCCTATACCGAAGTAGAAGTTCATATCATAAAATGTCTTAACTGTTTCTTTAGAATATGAATAGCAGTGGATTATGCCTCCAACCTCACTGGCATGTCCGCTTTTTAATATATCTATGGTATCAGCACATGCATCTCTTGAATGGATAATAACCGGCTTGCTGACCTCTCTTGCCAGCTCTAACTGTCTTGCAAACCACTTTTTCTGAAGTTCTCTTCCCGGCTCATCATAATAATAATCAAGTCCGATTTCTCCAATCGCAACAACCTTGTTGTTCGTAAGTGCCTCTTTCTTTAGCCAGTCCATGAAGCTCCCACCATATATATTACTATCATCTATCACTGAATTCCTTGGGTTCTCCCCACGCTCAAGCCTCTCATAGTCATCCGGATGCACACCTATAGCTGCATATATATTATCATATTTTTCTGCAAGCCTGACACTTTCTATACATCCTTCAAGGCTTGCACCTACATTTACTACTGCTCCTATATCACCGCTGAAAAGACTTGTTAATAATTCATCGCGGTCTTTATCAAATGCTTCATCATCATAATGAGCATGTGTATCAAATATCTTCATTCACAACCTCTCTTATTTCCTGTGTCTGGTGCTTTTTATTAAATCCTGCAAGAACAACCACCCATGCAACTGATAATATAAGACCTGCCACTGACACACACAAACCCTGCCATAAATATGGTACCTTAAACGTTATCTTTGTCGCTCCTGCTCTTACATATGTAAGATTATTCTTCTTTCCAAGCCACTCATCTGATACGAATATATCATGATAAGAAAGGCTTGTATTTACATTATCATAATCTGATGTGATAGTTATTCCGTTCACGTCATGCCCTACTTTAAGCTCTATGTTAGTTCTTTCAGGCAGCTGTGCAGATGTTATATCCATCATATCACTAAGAAGTCTTCCAACAGACTTATCAGCTGACACTCCATAGTAGTATGCCAGATTAAGACCGCATACTATTATGTTATCGTTCTTAACTGTACCATAAAAATCAAGCTTAAGACCGTTGTCCATGACACTTCCCCATGTATTATCAAGACCTGTAACATATACTGTCTGCCATGTTGCATATCCTTTAGGGAAAAGATCAGGATAAAGCACTCCAAGCTTAGTATCCATATCCGGATAGCCATTCTTAAATACAATATCGCTGCACGTAACGCCAAGGAACTCCTGACTCTGTGTCTTCTTTTCCTGTGGAATTCCATCTGCATATATAACAACCTTCACGCCAGCTTCACTAAGCCTTAAGACAAGCTCCTCTGCTGCCGTCTTATCATCATATGTAAATCCATCAAGGATAACTTGCTTATACTGCGATAACTGTTCATAAGAATAATCATTAAGATTATCTGAATCAGTCTCTTCAACTGCCGGAAATGACTGTGATATAAGAGGTGTACCACTTCCTATGCCTATCACCTCATACTTACTGATTGTTCCCCAGTTATCATAAGTATCCATATGGTATAATCTGTATGCTGCATTTTCTCCTGCAACACTATATCCTGAGGCACCTGCTGCCATATCCATATCTTTTACAGATACACCATACTTTTCAAGCGATGACAGTCTTACAAGAACTGTATCATTTCCCAGTTCACGGCATCTGTCAAACACATAATAATAATTGCCATCAGCTAATGCCCTGTTTATTCTTACTATGTTAGTGGATGTATTAGCAGCCTCACGTCCTGCACCATATGCGGCAGGTATTGCATTGTTCCAGTCTGATACTAAAAATGCTCCCATAGACCCTAAGCTGCTGTCATCAAGAAGTGCTATTCTCTGCTTTGTTATGGACTGCGCCCTTGATATAAGTGTATTATCCTGCTGCATATCCAGTCTGTCCCACACACTGTCGTTATCTGTGTTAATGCTCACTCCATTCTTAGTTATGGATATAGTATCTAATCCACCTGTTATCAACGGTATAGATGGCACTATATCTAAAACAAGCAGAACACCGAAAAACACTATCAGCGGCTTTTTGAGTGTATCCCATTTAAGAAAGCTGTACAGTATCATACATAGCGCTATGGATATGAATCTTAACATCCACAGATACTGGCTTCCAGGAAGTATCTTTAACACCGGATACATGGCTGTCGCTGTACATATAAGTGTTATTATAGCTGTGACAAAGCCGGCTCTTGACTTCTTATATCCAAAAAACATTCCTCCAACCGCAAGTATTGCTGCTGCCAGTCCGAAGTAAAAATGAGCATAGTCTGTAGTTATTCTGTCTACCGGGTTAAGTGTATACACTATCTTCTGGAAAAAGTTAGCCATATTTTCTGAATTGTCAAGTGAGGTTATTCCTCCGTTAAGTGAGGCAACCAGCCATACACCTATAAGCATGAAGCTAAGCAGTATGGATATCACTATATCAGCGGCTGCTCTTTTAGAATATCCTTCAATCATATGAACTATACAGTATACTAGCACTGCAAGCGCAACCATACCTGCATATCCAAGATGACAAAGTGCTATGAGAATAAAGCTTATCATGACAAAAGGAATTCTTATGACCTTTCTGTCCTTAAGATACTCCGATACCTCATATATGAACAACGGCAGAAATATCATGCTGAGTGATCTTGCCAGATTGCCTTCAACAAACAGTGCACATAGGTTATTAGGCATAAAAAACCATATGAAGCCTATAAATGCTCCAAGCACTGGTCTTTTCATCCTTATACCTATATATAACCAGCTTAATGCACCAAGTACAGATATTATCCCTACAAATATAAGATAGCCTATAAGCATATTGCCACCCGCAAGCATTTCACAGAATGCCATAAAATACGCTGCAAGCGGCGCCCAGTATCTCATAAGCTCAACACCGTTATACCACATATAATCGTATAAAGGATACCAGTTTCCATCCTTTATGGAGTTGTATACATAATCACCTCTGTATATATGATACATAGTATCTGAGCCAGCTGGATAGGTACCATTCTGACTCACTATTTTAACCACCATAACCGATACGGATACTATCAGTGCCACATACACAATACAGCCTATTATCGACAAGGTGTAATATAAAACATGATTTTTTCCCTGCTTATTCATATAACCTGCCTCTTAATATGTTAAACATCTTTTGACACTCACATCATTATACATTAAGACCTTTAACCTTTTTAACTTAACTTCATTTATTATTTTTCTTTCGTTCCTGTCAGGTCATCAATCACTGTGTCTATAACCTCTGACATTATTTTGTTCTCTATCTCTTTATCGTTAGCAGCATTTTCTTCCTGCTCTGACATGTTGATTATATAACTTCTTGTAGGTGTCTCACTCGCTTCAACAGATGTAAGCATCCCGCCTATATTATGTATTATGCGATAGAATTCTTCTGAAAAATAATCTGTTACATTTTCAAGTGTTGGAAGTATTGCATCAAAAGGCTCTTCTTCGTTTAACACCTTATTCTGGTATTTTTCAAGGAAATCGTTGATTCCTTTTTCAAATATATTAAACTCCACAAACGAGCTTCTTCCAAACCTTATATCAAGTGCAAACTCCCATGTATGCGGATGCGTTTCTCCCTTGTTATCATTAATAATGATATAATGACGCATATTAAGATAAAACTTAATCTTATATTCTCTGTACAACTTAACTGCCATATGCTCTTCCTTCCTGCTGATATCCTACAGATATCTTTCTCTTAGTTTTTCCATATCTGTATTATTATCTATAAGCTCTACTCTCTGGACTTTTACCTCTTTATCTTCAAGTATGCTTATTCCATGCTTCAACTGGTCTGTCGTTATATTGACTGCGATAAGAACTATATCACACGCCCCATACTCGAACCTGAGTACATGCTTATCAAGAATATATACTGCACGTTCAAAAAACTTCCTGCGGCTTTCCTCTGTCTCACATTCTATGCGTGCAAATGTGACGGGATGAACATTTCTTTCCATAAGCTTTTCTACAAATGGCACTATAGCCTTCTGTTTCCATACGTTATTATGCGTATCGTGAAGATCCTTATCTGCCAGCATTTCATTTACCTTTGCAAGACCCCTGCTAAGTGCTTTTACATCAGCTTCCCTCTCATCAAGCCTTATCGCAGACCTTCTTATAATAAATGCATATATAACAGCTATCAGAACAAGCGCCATAAGAATAACTATGACAAATGTTTCCATCTCTACTTTGATTCCCAGATATGTATTGTTATCTAATAATACACTTTTCTCTGTCATAAGGCACAGCTTGTAATTCTGGTCTGCATACTTAAAAAGCACACCAGACATAAGATATGTTTTATTGTCCACGTTGACTATGCTGTGCTGTATATGGTTAACCTGAAGAGAATCCATAAACTCCTTTGATGCTTTTGAATTATAATATGTGTCTGCAGAAACCTCCTTATACCTGTTAGTTTCCATGACATCCTTTACATAAAGCATGGACTGGTTCCTTGAAAACACCCAGTACTTGTTAGATGATGCATCCATGGTTTTAAGAATATCATTAATAATATCCTGGTCATCCCTGTTTTCTTTTAAGTTAATCTGATCAAGGACAAGCTGTACATATGAATCCTGCTGTGTCGCACAGACCTCCAGAATCCCCTTTTCATATCTGTTAATCTGAATATATGAAAGCCACCCACATGCTGCTGCCGCTATCACTACACATATTGTTGTTATTATTAGAATCGGATGCTTTCCAGGCTTTTCCTTACTGCTATTGCCAGACTTCTGCTCTTCCATAATTACTCCATTTCCTGATTTGCCATGTAAATTTAACTATTTAGCTTTTAATGTTTATCACTTTAAAATTTAACGCTTTCAATATTTATCATTTTTAACATTTATTACTTTCAACATTTACCAATTTTAACATTTATCGCTTTCAATATTTAACATTTTCAAAATTTACTGCTTTTAACTCTCTGACATTAGTACCCTTATTAAGTTTTCGGGCTATCCACATTAACTTTATGTCTGATTTTTTCAATTTTTTCATTTATTGTCTTCATATCACCCTTTACAACATCTGTAAATGCTTTACATTCCTGTGATAAGGTCTTAGTTTTCCATGAGCTGTCAGTCTGTATGCTGTTAATTATTCCTGCTATTCTTATGAAAAATACGATAAGATTAAAAAACGGAAGTAATAATATACACCACCAGTGCCTTATGTAGTAGCTTCTCACATTTTTATTAATCTTAAGATAATGTGCCGCTGTTATAAAATATAAGAAACCAGTTAATATATACAACGCAAATATGATTCCTGTTGAAAGCAATATAACTTTTCCAGAGTATCCTACAACCATAAGACATATAAGCGCCAGATACCATATCATTCTTGGAAATGCAAATGTGTGGTCATACAGCAATGTCTTTACACTTATGTCAGACATAAACTTTCTTAGCTTGAAGTTCTTATCCATAAACATCTTTGCTACTTCAAGACTTCCTCTCTGCCACCTCTGTCTCTGTGTATACAGCTTGTTGACATTCTCTATCGGGTCAACGAAAAACAGTGCATCCTCACACACCTCTACTCGTTCATCCTGTCTGTAACGCATCTGGAATGTTATATGTGTATCCTCACATATCGTATCTGTGTTATACATCCACGACTTAAGTACTGCTGACTTTCTGAATGCTGAAAATGCTCCCGAAAGTGTGTACACCGAATTCAGTTCTGAAGCATAACTTCTTCCTGCCAGAAATGCCTGTGCATATTCCATGAACTCAAGATTACGAAGCAGTCTTGGTAAACCAGCCTTATATTTCCTAATCTGTTCCGGAACTGTAAGAATAGCACCAGTCATACAGTTAAGCTCTGTATCTGCCTCAAATCTGTTAATCATATTAACAAGTGCATTCTTCTCTAAAAGTCCGTCACTATCAAGGTTGATTATATATTTACCCTCACTGTTGTAAAGTGCAAGATTAAGCGCCCTTGACTTTCCCTGTTCAGAATTCATCCACTGCATATGAAGTCTTGGAAACTTTTTCTGACATTCTGCATATACATCAAAGCTGTTATCCTGTCCTTTATTATTTACAAGGAATATTCTTATCTTATCATCTGGATATGAGCTTTTATCTATGGACTCTATGCACTGATACAACGTATCTGCCGAATTATATACGGGAATTATAAGAGATATTTCCGGATAAACCTTTATCTCTTTTCTGTTCTTTTTATATTTCATCCCTCTTCTTATGAGCAGTACCACACTGCCTATCGCTGGTACTATCTCCATAATGAATGGAATAATAATCCATCCACCCCAGAAAAGAAAGGAATTAAGAATTGACTTTATCACTGCCATATGCAAAATTCCCCACTTTCATTTTAATAATCTGCGGTTTTGTGAACACATAAAAGTACAGAAGTACACTCAGTGCATAAAAGAATATCCTTCCTATAAATGTATGCACAACATAGTACGCAGCCATACCAAAGAAATGCACTGAAAGACATATAAGCACAATTCTTAGTGCATTACATACCATGATATAACAGAATCCACCGATTCCTACTATTATCTTTTCACTGATGTTATAGACGTTAAAGAACGCAAGCAGCGAAATAAACGCCATAATCTCTATTATCCCGGAACACTCAAAGTCTATAAGCAATGTGATGGATGACATACCTGTATGTACGAATATAATCCCGTATTTAAAATATGCCGTAAATGCCCCTGTAATGCTTCCAACAACGCCTGCAAGTGCCGATACACATCTTGCAAGAGGCATTGTAAGCACAGGCTGCACTGTCATCATCAATATTGTAAAAAGTCCAAGACTTCCTATGATAAACTCCCACGCATGAAGCTTCGCCCTGTGTGTAACTGATAGAACATATAGCCATACTGCTATAACAACCAATGCAACTATAGGATTAACTCTCATTATAAAGACACCTGCCTGTTACCTTTCTTTTTCTGATATACCAGCACACCTGCTGTTACACCTACGCATAATATAAGTCCTAACCATGCACCAGATGATGCACCTGCTGTTGTTATCCACTGTTGTCCAAGTCTACCAAACTGTGCATCAATACGCTTAAAATCACTGGCATCACATCCGAATTTCTTTGCTACCTTTTCAAGGTCAAGATAGAATTCACATTCATCCTGTACACCATTTTTTACAGTGATGGTCATCTTGCCGTACCATTCACTATTTTCTCTATTTATACTATCCTCATATATATTTCCTGCATTATTCCATGCATCATGAGTTGAGAATATATAAAACTCATATGTACCATCCTCATATCCGCCATTAGGTGTATTCCAGTTGATATTTCCAGCTTCATCAACTGACACCAATCTTGGAGAAAATACCTGTTTCTCATTATTATTAAACTTAATGGTTACAGCACTCATGAACTCACCACCAGCGTCTTTTTCTTTATCCACATGATTTGGCATAGTTGTAACAACATGTCCAAGCAGTGTGCTGCCTCCATCGCAGTAAAGTGCGCCTTTGGAATCAACTATCTGATAATGTGTACCCGCTGTAGCATATTCTATGGTTGTATGTGGATACCTGTCCCAGTCACCATATAATCCTTTTAATCCATCATATGTTATATCTGTACTTATCTCTACCCCCTTTGACTCATCAAGATTAGATACATTTTCTATAAATGGCTCTGTAAGATATAATCCGAAAGATATTGTGTTATTGTACGTTGGTAATTCTGACTTAGGAATCGCTATCTCCCACTGTTTTCCAACATGCTTACATTCAGCTTTATCTACACCATTTATATCACCATCCTGTGTTAACTGGAACACCATTTCATTGCCCATATCAGACTTTATTGTATACATACCATTAGAATGTGAACCAGCGCCATATGCACTACTTGTCTCACCGTCTTTTATATATATGTATACATAATCGCCATCAAACACCATGGCTGTTTTCTCAATACAATCCTTATGACCAGGATTAGGACATCCCGCATCATACTTTGTAACTGCATCCCAGTCACTGAATCTGCCATCTATCGTTATTCCTTTATATACTGCTTCTTTATCATCTTCTTTGGTTTCATCCTTTGTATCGTCTTTTTTTGTTTCATCATTCGTATCATCTTTTTTATCTTCCTTAGAATCTTCTTTCGTATCTTCCTTTTTGACATCGTCCTTCAGCACTTCCACATCACGTATATCTACTGTTGTCCCTGCAAATGTCAGTGTAAAATCAGAATCAGCAAAAAACTCCATAGGGATAACTGCTTCTACAACATATGGTGCAGGCGTATTAAGATGCGCTTCATTGACAACAGCTATATCTGAACCGGCAATATCGCCATTCCATCCATTCCTAACCTTGTAACCATCCCATGCAGTGAATGATATATTGCTCTTTTCATTCTGTGTTCCATCGGGATAATCCATATGGACACGAACCATCTCATCATTTGCTCCCATAAAGTTATAATCCCACTGTGTTGATGCTGTTCCCTCGTAACATATATACAATTCAGAATAATCTGAGGCTATTGCCACTTTCCACGAATCTATCTTATCTGTTTTTGATTCTCTTTCTTTAATACCTTCCCAGTCAGATGTCTTACCATCTATTATGATTTTGGAACCATTAACTTTAGTATTACCATCAAATGCAGACACATCTACTTTGGTATTAATCAGACTGCTATTAGCTGCAGCTGTACTGATATTACTGGTTTTACTTATAATACTAGTTGTACTTATAGTACTGGCTGTACTAATTGCACTGGTTGTACTGTTAGCACTGGTTGTACTATTAGCACTGGTTGTACTTATATTGTAAATCTTCGGATGTCCGTTTCTTAAAGTTCCTGCCATAGCAGTAACAGGCATACTTGCCAGAACCAGTGCCATTCCTGCTGAAAGTGCCATTCTTTTATAATTGCGTTTCATCAATGACCACCCCTTTTAATATTAATTGCCATCTTATCCGGCTGTCATATGTATTTATTTTACCGGTATATGTAATAATGTTAATAATACTGCTAATATGATGTATTTGTATTTTTTATATACTTTTAATACACACCATTTATTTTCATTGTAATGGCTGTAATATGTTAAGTCAATAATCTGATATTTATTGTCATGTTTTTTCAGCATTTTCTATTAATACGCCAATAACAGAGCTTAACACATGGGGATTTTTATATATTTTGTCTACTACTTTTTGGGGGGAATTGTTGTTTAGCAGAGTTGATTCATATTATTTATGTTGATGTATTTTATTGATATATTTTATTGATATATTTTATTGGTGTATTTTATTGACGAACGGACGCTATAAGGCTTATGAGATATTTTAAGAATAATGCTACAGTCACCAGAAAGCTGATTGGATATTTCTAAGATATTCCATGTAGGTATTGTTTACGAACGCAAACGGCAGAATATAATATTAAAATTCAACTGCGTTAATACAATGGAGAGCTGGAAAAAGGTTGGATTGAATACATCGTACTCAATCCAACCTATGTATTCTATATTAAAGTGGTAGAATTTGACTCTATATGAGAAAATGCTAATCTGGGTCATATTTCACTGCTTGATTTGCATGGATTTTTTGACCCTATTTGCAAAATTGACAATCTGGGTCATATTTCACTGCTTAATCAGCATGGATTTTTTGACCCTATTTGCAAAATTGACAATCCGGGTCATATTTCACTGCTTAATCAGCATAGATATTATGACCCTATTTGCAAAATTGACAATCCGGGTCATATTTCACTGCTTAATCAGCATAGATTTTTTGACCCTATTTGCAAAATTGACAATCTGGGTCATATTTCACTGCTTGATTTGCATGGATTTTTTGACCCTATTTGCAAAATTGCTAATTTGAGTCATATTTGCTGCAAGAAAAAGAAAGAAAAATGTGACCCAGATTAGCTTTTTCACATATTGTGTCACTTTTCCACTTCCTACTTTATTAATAGAGATTACATATTAGGATTTAGCGCTTTACGCACAATTCCGCCCTGTTTCGCCCCTTGATTTAATTGAATATTCAGTATTACATTATGCCGTAACACAGACAAATATAAGCTACAGGCAGTCCTGCATACTATGCGAAATGCACTTGAAGTTTGATTGTGATAGTTCTTAGTCTTTCCCTTAGTCAACCAGCTAGCTTCGTACACGGATGTACGAAGCAGCGAAGCCGCGCCATGGACGGCGCGTCTGAGCGGTAGCGTCAGTTACCATAGTTTATATGGAAAGACTTAGAAATATCCAGCCATAATAAACTCGCAAAGCGTGTTTATTATGGCTATCGCGGCAGTCGCCAAGGTCATATCAAGAATATGACTTTGGCTCGTTGCTCGCGTAAATCAAAGCTTCTGGCATTGAACATAGTGTGCAGGACTGCCTGTAGCTTATATTTATCGTCCGTTCGTCAACTAATATTCAATTAAACAACAATTATCCTATCTCGCTTCCTGCAATAATGTCCTTATCAACAGTCATAACAGAAAGGTTGTCCTTATCATCCATAGCTGCAAGTATCATACCCTGTGATTCAACGCCGCATATCTTACGTGGTGCAAGGTTAGTAACCACTGCAACCTTCTTTCCAACCATCTCTTCTGGCTTATAGTACTGTGATATTCCAGATACTATCTGGCGCACTTCATCACCTACACGTATCTGCGAGCAAAGAAGCTTCTTAGCCTTCTTTACTGGTTCACACTTAAGCACTTCTCCAACCTGAATCTGTATCTTTGAGAAATCATCATATGTTATCTCTGGTTTTTTCTCAACTACTGGATACTCTGTAGCTCCGTTAGCCTTTCTCTGAGCCTCCTGAAGCTTCTCAACCTCTTCCATAACTACATTTATATCAAGTCTTGCAAAGAGAATCTCTGGCTTATCTGTAACCTTTTCTCCTGACTTTCTAAGTCCGAACTTATCAAGGTCATCAAAATCTCTTTCACCCTCTGATGGGTCAGCTGGATAAAGCTGCTTTAATATACTTTCAGTTGTGTTTGGCATAAATGACTTAAGAAGATTAGCACCTATAGTAATACTTTCAACAAGGTTATAAAGAACCTCTTCAAGTCTGTCTTTCTTAGACTCATCCTTGGCAAGTGCCCAAGGCATAGTCTCATCTATATACTTGTTACATCTCTTGAATAAAGAGAATACCTCTGTCATGGCATCTGCAACATGAAGTGTAGACATCTTATCCTGAACCTTATCTCTTGTAGCTGTTACAACCGACTTAAGGTCTGCATCAAAGTCTAAGCTTGTACCATTCTCATCAACACCTGCGCCCTCACTTGTCGCACCTGTCTTAGTAACAACACCACCAAAATACTTGTTAGACATGGCGATAGTTCTGTTAACAAGATTTCCAAGTGTATTGGCAAGATCTGAGTTCATACGCTCAACTAAAAGCTCCCATGATATAACACCATCATTCTCAAATGGCATTTCATGAAGAACGAAGTATCTTACAGCATCTACACCAAACATATCTACAAGGTCATCTGCATATATAACATTTCCCTTTGACTTACTCATCTTACCATCGTTCTGTAAAAGCCAAGGATGACCAAACACCTGCTTAGGAAGTGGTTCACCAAGTGCCATAAGGAATATAGGCCAGTATATTGTATGGAATCTAATAATATCCTTTCCTATAAGATGAAGGTCTGCTGGCCAGTACTTCTTGTACTGCTCAGAAGAGCTGCCATCTGCATCATATCCAATACCTGTGATATAGTTAGTAAGTGCATCAAGCCATACATAAACTACATGCTTAGGATCGAAATCTACCGGAATCCCCCACTTGAAGGATGTTCTTGATACACACAGATCCTGAAGTCCTGGAAGAAGGAAGTTGTTCATCATCTCATTCTTTCTTGATACAGGCTGTATGAATTCTGGATGAGTGTTAATATGCTCAATAAGTCTGTTTGCATACTTGCTCATTTTGAAGAAATAAGCTTCTTCCTTTGCTGGTTTAACTTCACGTCCACAGTCCGGACATTTGCCATCAACAAGCTGTGACTCTGTCCAGAAGGATTCACAAGGTGTGCAATACATACCTTCATATGAGCCTTTGTATATATCTCCCTGATCATATAGCTTCTTGAATATCTTCTGTACCTGTTTTTCATGATAATCATCAGTTGTTCTTATGAACTTATCATATGATGTATTCATAAGATCCCATATTCTCTTAATCTCTGCTGATGTCTTATCAACAAACTCCTTAGGTGTGATTCCTGCTTCTTCTGCTTTTAGCTCTATCTTCTGACCATGCTCATCAGTACCAGTCTGGAAGAACACATCATATCCCTCCTGACGTCTGAATCTTGCGATACTGTCAGCAAGTACTATCTCATAGGTATTGCCAATATGTGGCTTGCCTGATGTATATGCAATAGCTGTTGTCATATAAAATGGACCCTTACTCTGTGGCATATCTATAACCTCCATTTTCCTTGTTTTCTCTAATTAATCCTGATTATTTGTACAGGTTTTCCAATCATTTAATGATAGTTAACTTTTGATGATATGTCAAGTTTTGCAAATCCCTAAAAATTCTGTGTATTCAAATCCCTAAATTTTGTGTATGCAAATCCCTAAAATTCTGTGGCTTTTGACCACGACATCTTATAATGTTATGATATGAATAATCATCCTTTGACATTCCAGCACTTATATTGACATATAATATAACATGCCTCAATATGAGCATAAAAGTGGGATGATAATCCAACGATGTGTGAATGGCGGGTGCTATGTACCCGTGACACATGTTTAGCACGGACCGAAGCGAAGCTAAGACGTGTGAGTGCGTAGCACAAAACAACCTGTATATATCAAAATCTGGGGCTTTTAACCACGACATCATAATGTACAGATATATAAAAATCAACAGAATCGTTAAAATAGGCTTAAAAGCCGGTGGAATATATTAAAATCCGCCTGATATCAACTTTATATCAACTTTATACCAGCTTTGCATATGCGGGATTTTTGTGTCCGCGCACACCTGACACAAACCCGATACGCCCTAAAAACGTGCGAAGCACAAACTTGAGATGCGCAAAGAAGCAGCGCAAGAATGGAGGATTATTATGTTTAAAACATTCAAAAAAACAATTAGTCTTGCAATGTCTTTAATCCTGTCAGCTGCAAGTATATCACTTTACGGCTGCAGTACACAGGATATACGAAATATAACAGAAAAAAACAACTCTTCAATAACACAGGAATACGCCTATAGCCAGACAGACAATACCGCCTTTAACGAATATACTGATAACTTATTTTGCGAAATAGTTACCGATGATACTCTTTCTCTTCACACATTGCTTGAACATCCAGAAAACTATGGGATTAACGATTATAATATCACTCTCGGAAGAATCGACAAAGACAATCTTTATGATACATCTGATATAACACAGTATATAACTGAACTTAAAGCCTTTGACAAAAGCTCCCTGTCACAAACCCAGGCTGTAACTTACGATTATCTTCTTTCGTATCTTGAATCACGCCTGTGTTATAGTGACCTCGACCTGTATGACTCTCAGCTCACTCCGACAATAGGCATACAGATAGAGCTTCCTCTTGTATTTTCTGAATACTCATTCCTTGAGCAAAAGGATGTTGAGGAATATCTTGAATTACTATGTGATGTTGATGGTTATTTTGAAAATATGCTTGAATACGAAAGACTGCGTGCAGACAAGGGCTTCACTCTCAAAGACTCCTTACTTGAGGATGTCATAAGCTCATGCCAGTCAGTTATAGATTCCATAAAACAGGATAATTCCACTAACCGTCTTTTTATAGATGATTTTAATTCACGCATCGATGCTCTTGACTTTATATCTGACAGTGACCGACAGGACTATAAAAAGCGTAATATAGAAGCTGTACAAAAACACGTAATACCGGGCTATGAAGCATTAAGAGACGGTCTTACCCTGCTAAAAGGAACATGCCGTTATCAAGATGGAATAAGCAGCTATCCTGATGGTCAGAGGTACTTTGAAGGTCTTCTTGAGCAGACACTTGGATGGAGCAAATCTATTGATGAATACTCTTCCCTTCTTGAAAGCTATATGAGAAACTATCTGATCGTCATGAGAAAGCTCATACAAAAAAATCCTTCTCTCACCGATGCTTTCAGTTCTTATTCCTTTGGCACTTCCAACCCACAGGATATTATAGAAGAGCTTAAGCAGAAAATGTCTGATGACTATCCTGCCCTTGATGATATTGACTATTCGATCAAATACGTGTCAGAAGCACTTTGTGATTATGCAAGTCCTGCCATGTACTTTATGCCACAGCTTGATAACCCTGATATCAACTCCATATATATAAACAAAACTGGTACAACAGACAGTTATATATTTCCAACACTTGCACATGAGGGTTATCCTGGCCATATGTATCAGACACAGTACTTTCTTAAAACCAACCCATGTCTTATCCGTTCACTTATAAAACCAGGCGGCTATGTAGAAGGCTGGGCTTCGTATATAGAAGTACATTCATACGAATATGGCAAAGAAAGCCCCGAACTAAACACACTCGCAAAATGCAACTACGCATTAATACTTTGTCTGCATGCCATGGGTGATATAGGTGTCAACTACTATGGATGGGATGAGGCCCGTCTTTCCTCATTCTTAAGCAACTGGGGCTACTCTGATGTGGACACTGCACATTCCATTTATACAGCACTTATTGCAAATCCTGGCAACTACTGTAAATATGTACTTGGATTTATAGGCTTTGAAGAACTAAAAAAACAGGCCCAGAATGACCTTGGCAGCAACTTTTCTTTAAAAGAATTCCACCGTTACATTCTTGAAATGGGACCTGTCCAGTTCGATATTCTGTTTTCTTATCTTAAGCAGTGGGAAAACAGCCTAGTAGTAGTATCTTCCAGGGCAGCATAATCCACCACCGCCAAGACAACAGTTGCAGGCAAGATTAAGGACTATCAGTTTCATGCACCAGCTTCCCATACTGCTGCCTGGATTCTGATATGTCTGCTGTCTTCCTGTATACCACTCACCACCACTGTTCATCCGCTGGTAGAACATCCTGTACTGCATATTATCAGGAGCAAGTTCAACAGCCCTCCTTGCATGTTCCATGGCAGTCGCCTGATTGCCTTTTCCTGCATTGGCCTGGGCACTGTAATAATACCATCTTGCATCTCTGTCCTCCATGCTGTTAAGAACATTAAGTGCTTCGTCAAAGCTTCCATTGTTTATATAGTTAGCTGCAGCTCTAAGATGTATGGTAGTCTGGTCGTTCCCATTCATGTCAGAGGCACCATTGGCATTTCCGCCTCCTCCATAATATCCGCCAAATCCAAATGGTCCATATCCCCAGAAATCTCCACCAAAGTTACCGTAACCGCCATTCTGGTTGTTATTCTGATAATCACCATCATAGCCATAACTTCCTGTACCGCCGCGATTCTGACTGTAGGATGATGTATAGCCACCTTCCTTTTCTTTCATTATCTGGTTATATGCCTGCTGTACAGTCTTAAACATTTCCTCAGCCTTATCCTTGTTTGGATTATTGATGTTGGCATCCGGATGATATTTTCTGCTTAATGTTCTGTATGCCTTTTTTATTTCTTCGTCCGAAGCATCCCTTGACACTCCCAATACTGAATACGGATCAGTCATAATTCCTCCAATATATATGTTATATAGTCTATCCTCTGCCATAGTTAACTAAGCTTAGTTAATATGTTTTACCAGGATTTTCACTTTGACTTTCATTTTTTGTTTTCAATTCTCTTTTATTCCTGCACAGCTCGAATCTTGTCCATACTCCTGAATATATTATGTTTCGTAAAAGATTAGCATTCTCTATAACAGGAAGCCTCTCAAAGGCTGCTGCACACTGTGCCATAAGTGATTTTAATATATTTTCAACAAAGGCATCATAATCAGGTCTTTGTGAATACGCCCTGAGTCCATTATATCTGCCCTTTTTATTATCCTCTTCAAGATCCTCATATGCATCTAATATATATATGAACCTTCCAAGTGCGCCGCCTGTCTTGATAAGTGTATCTTTCCACTCATCATCTTTCATAAGCAATATCTGTGACATTATAATCCCAAACTGCTCCGCAGGCATATCGACATTTCCCTCGCCTGCCTTTTCAAGCCCGCTTATTTTATCCAGTGCTTTTTTTATAATATCAGCTTTTTCAGGATATGCTGCCTCTATACGCTTTACTTTACCTGACAATGTATCTGCAAGCACCTTCCTTGTGACTTTCTTTTCATCATTCCAGTCGTCTATGCATTTGTAATATGTCATAAGCACATTCATATCTGCCACATAGCCTGATATATCATTCCTGCTGACTGGATGTCTGTGTAGTGGATGTGCTATGCATCTTGTCTCATACTTTCTTGTTTCCGGCTCGTATAAGCCAGTAAGAAGCAGAAGAAGAAATGTCATATCATAGCTTATGCATAACTGTCCGTTAACCCCATACCGCTCTTTAAGTTCATCACATAGTCCACAATAATATGAACGGTATACATCATATTCTTTAATCTTAAGCTCTGGCTTGTTTACTACAACATATCCGTACACTGGCACTATCTCCCTATCTTGTTAAGTCTGAGGCTTCTGTTATAAAAATATAACAGCATAAAAACGAAAGCATATATCTGTACACAACAAATACTGCTTTCGCTTATCATATAACATATTTAAAACTCACGTCAATCAATGCCTGAAAGATTAATAAATCTTTTAGATTATTTAGAAATACTGGTCACGGTAATCCGTCCCCCATATAAGAAAATCCTCATAATCTGCCATGGAATTAAATCTCATCTCATCTGTATACACATCTTGACCACTGTCAGAAGCTTTATCTGCCTCAACATCATAAGTTTTTCTGTGAGGAAATGTATACTTGTGTATATCTGTTCCATCATAACCTTCACAATCATAACCTTCACCATCATACTCTGGGTACACATTAATCACCTCCATAATGGAAGTATCCCCTTTGTGTGATGATTTATTCTAATATATAACTATCGCCTGTCTTCCCATATCCTTGTATCTTTCTTCTACAACTTCTTTATCATATTCATAGATACCTCTTAGCGGATCAGCCATAATATATGTATCAGCTGTATAACCAATAAGCACCATGGCATGCTCATGTGATTTCCACACTATTGTTTCTCCATCAACATTCCACTCAGCTGCTATATGTGGCTTTGCCATCCACATTGTTTCCCATACCAACACAGGATGTCCATTATCTACATAGTCAACAAGCTCACTATAATCAGCTCCTGTAACATTATAAACATTCATATCCGAATTCTCGCTGTATAGATATCTTTTTGCAGAATTCACAATTACCGGTGCAAATGCCCCACATGCATCCTCATCTCTTGGATTACCAACAAATGCTTTGTATGGTGATGTTTCACCTACCCTTCCCTTATCAAGGAAGTTATCAGCCAGAGTAAGCTTGTCTACATCATAACCAAGATAGTTAAGTACTATTGTTAATGCTGTTATCTCGCACCCTGTTGGCAGTTCAGGATTCTGAAGCACACACTTAACATCCAGCTTCTTATATGACTTACTCATTGCAGCAGCTGCTTTAAATGCCTCTTTTTCATCCGATTTCTCTTTTTCAAATGATTCCTCTCTCTCAAACGATTCCTCTTTTTCCGCTGCTTTAACAGTTCCTGCACCAGTCTTTTCCTCTTCTGCATTTTCATTATTTTCTTTCTCATATATTTCTGTCTGTTCAATCATGCTTTCTTTTAATAACATCTGTTCTTCTGTCTGCCATACAGTATCTTCATCATAAACAGCATCCACACTGCTTACAGCTTCTATTTCACCCTTCATATAATCAGCTCTCTGAATAAATCCTGTAATATGCCCATTTTTTGTCCTGGCTGCAACTGCCACCATAACTATAACTGCTATCATGCCAGCCAGTATAAATGCTGCAGCAATATTTCTTTTTTCACTGATTTTTTTACTAATTCTTTTCTGTCTATTCCTCTTTTTCTCCATACTTACCTCTTTTCCTGCAGAACACACTGCCGTTCCCCTTTTTTGTTTATCATGCCGATTTATACCTTTATTCTTCGGCCATGACATAATTCTTTTCTTTAATACTAATATAAATCATTAACCTTACAATATTCTTACAGAACAGTGTTTTATCATGGAAATTTCAGAAAAAGAGAAGAGTAATTTTGAGGAAATGTTTTTAGAAAAAGATTTTTAGAGAAATGTTTAAAGAAAAATGTTTAAAGGAAAAGATTTTTAGAGAAATGTTTAAAGAAAAAAGGGTAGGGAATTTAAGGAAAAAGAAAGTTGATTTTTCAAATTGATTTTTAAGGAAGAGTGGGGGTTTTAGAAGATTGATTTTTAAGAAGGTTGAATAAAAAACAAAAAATAAAAGCCCCTCAACCTGACTCCATCGATCAAATCAAAAGACTTTCCTAAATGCACCGCCAGGGGTTCGAACCCTGGACACCCTGATTAAGAGTCAGGTGCTCTACCAACTGAGCTAGCGGTGCGTATATTAAAATGTATGTGAAGCTTAACGACTTGTGTCTTATGACTTCACAAGTGCACCGCCAGGGGTTCGAACCCTGGACACCCTGATTAAGAGTCAGGTGCTCTACCAACTGAGCTAGCGGTGCATATATAACAATTCGTTGCCGTAACAACAAAAGATATATTATATTCTTTTATGGAAAAAATCAAGTCTTTTTTTGTATTTATTTAGATACAATCGACTTTTTTTATTTTTTTCAGCATATTTTAGCCTTTTTTTACGAAAAAAGGGTTTTTTTACTTATTGATATAGAGTATCATATGTATAAAGCTTTTAAAATTTATAAAGATTTTAAAATGTTATACAAGTGGTGTAAACGCCGCTTGCAATAACCACTTACAATAACAGCACACAAGGAGTAAATATATGTCTGTATATAACAGCAGCAATACTGATGACAATATGTCTATGAATAACAACAGTAATACTGATGACAATATATCTATGCATAACAACGGTAATACTGATGACAATATATCTATGAATAACAATAGTACTGCTAATAACGATAATACCAGCGATGATAATGCATATACCATCATTAAACACAACCGTTTTCAGCCTAACAGCAAGTATTTTACTATTATGCTATATGGGCTGGCTTTCGTACTTGGTTCAATCCTTCTTGTAAGAATCGTTGGAAGCTTCAACAACACAGTAAAACTTTTAGGACAGGCTATTGATGTTATAGCACCTTTTCTTGTTGGTGCATTTATAGCATTTATACTATATCCTCTTGTCAGATTCTTTTACAGAAGACTGTTTAAGGAAAAGTGCCATATGAAATCTGACAGGCTTGCCAAATGGCTGTCTATACTTGTTACCTATGCTATAGCAATCGGCATAATCGCAGTACTGCTTGTATTCATACTGCCACAACTGTACACAAGTATAACTGATATACTGGATAAACTGCCTGTATGGTACAACAATGTTACTATATTTATAACTGATTTCGAGAAGAATCATAAAGACCTTGGCTTCATAGATTATAATATTATCAATGAACACCTTACATCTTTATATCCTAAGATATTGTCGTATCTTACAGATATACTGACTAATATTCTGCCATATGTTGTAAACACTTCTATGGCTATTATAAAAGGTTTAATTAACCTTATTATTTCTGTTATGGTTTCTGTATACATGATATCAGACCATAAAAATATCTTTTATCAATTTAAAAGACTTTTATATGCTGTATTTCCTAAACAGGCGGCTGACACCGCAAGAACAATATGTCGTGAAAGTGCAAACATTTTCATTAAATTCATGTATGGAAAAGCTATCGATTCATTAATAATAGGAATCATCTGTTTTATATGTATGACAATATTCAGGTTTCCATACACAGTGCTTATCAGTGTCATAGTAGGTATTACCAATATGATTCCATACTTTGGACCTTATATTGGCGGAGTTCTTGGCGGCATTATTATAGTGATCATCAACCCTCTGCAGGTTATATTTTTCGCGATCATGATACTTATTATCCAGCAGTTTGACGGTCTCTTCCTTGGACCTAAGATTCTTGGCAATAGTACCGGCCTTAAGCCTTTATGGGTTATATTCGCCATAGTTGTCGGTGGTGCTATGTTTGGTGTACTTGGTATGTTCCTTGGTGTTCCTACTATGGCAGTTATATGCTATATCCTTAATATTATTATTGAACATTTCTTAAAGAAACGTAATATTACGGTACAGCCTTATGATTCACCTGATAAAATGTAGATATCATTACCTGCAATTTATTATTTTATATATCTCATTCCAGGAGTGTCTGAATCGTACTATTTTTTGATTCAGACTGCGATGATAATAAAAGAATTCGTTAAGACGTTTTAATGAAAAACAACGATTACAACGATTACAACGATTACAATGGTTACAACGCATAAAACACACCTTCCATATAATAATGTTTCTGATGCATCCGGATTGTTATGTTGCTGCACAATTTGCGCAATTCATGCCATTCATGCAATCCTTACATCATATGATTATTATATTAAAGGTGTGTTTATTTGTTACACTATGAATACGTTTATATGCTATTTTCTGTCAGCTATAAGCTTGCATATCGGATTTCCCAGCTCGGAGAATTTCTTTTCATACTCTGTCATGACATTGCCCTCATTAAGTCTTGTGTCGTTATGAAGGTCATATGTGCACTCTTCAAGTATCCACCCTGCTTCCTTTACTTCTTCTACTGAAAAATCAAACAATGCTTTATTATCTGTCTTAAACTCAACTCTGCCTTCCTTTTTTAACATCTGGTCATATCTTGCAAAGAACTGTCTTGATGTGAGTCTTCTTTTTGCATGTCTGTCCTTAGGCCATGGATCAGAAAAGTTAAGATATATTCTGTCAACCTCATCTTTACCGAACACCTCGTTGATATTCTCTGCATCCATACGGATAAATCTTAAGTTAGGAAGCTGCAGCTCATCCTGCTTCTCAACAGCTCTTAACAGCACGCTGGAATATTTTTCTATTCCTACATAGTTAATATCAGGATTCTGTGATGCAAGTGTTGTAATAAATACTCCCTTTCCCATACCAATCTCTATATGAACAGGATTACTGTTTCCAAACACATCCTTCCATGTCCCTTTCATTCCTTCTGGCTCAGTGAACACATACTTATTCTCAATCATCACTTCTCTTGCACCTGGTACATTTCTTAAACGCATATTTCCTCCATCTCAGGCTCTTATATTATTTGTTTTACCTGCTTCTTATAATAACATTCTATATGATAATGCTGTCAAAAGTCAAAATATAGTTGTTTAAATTAAAAACACAATAAAAATCTGATTATCCGCTAAAACACAGTATCTATCAGCATTTTCAAGGAAACAAACACATCAATTTACTACTTATTTACTACTAACGAATGAGCCTTGATACGCAAGTTTTCCTAGATATGCAAAGATATGGTACAGCACATCAGTATTGAAACAAGAAAAAATTGAATAACTTATAGACTATGGAACGCCTAAAATGACGTTCCTTTTCTATTTCCAGCCGTTCTTATTGGACGGCTATTTTATTACCCAAAATGAAAGGAGCATTAGATTTATGAAAAAGATGTTAAAACGATTGTGTACGGGCTTCTTAGCTCTTGCAACTGTCGTTACTGCTTTACCGACTACACCCGTTCATGCAGAAAGTAAGCAATACTGGACGGAGTCAAAAGAGCGTGTCGGTATCGTTGAAAAAGTAATGAATGACGGTTCGATTGGTTCTACCTTTAATGAGGGACATTTGACCGTTGAGGGCGAGGACGCTTACTGTATTGATATTAACACAGACTTTAAGAACGGTTACAAGACCAGAGCTGACGCAAGCTCACGCATGAGTGCCGACCAGATAAGCGACGTTGCCTTATCTATCGAATATGTAAAACAGTACACAGACAGCCACAGCGGAATAAGCAAAAATCACGCTTACCTTTTAAGACAGCTTGTAGTCTGGCAGAGATTGAGCGTACATCTTGGCTGGCAATGTGATAACGTGCGAGCTTCTTATGATGAAATTCCAAAGGCTACGCAGGACGAAGTTTTCTCTGGTGC